>SDBT01001513.1_pt1 | contig 41112 bp, 78 predicted proteins | sample 2277101 | NCBI WGS metagenome assembly SDBT01 (sample SAMN10404973, study PRJNA504765) | marine sediment metagenome | isolation source: marine sediment core GS10_PC15, 103 cmbsf | place: Arctic Ocean: Southern Knipovich Ridge | collected 2010 | reverse complement strand
TGTAGAGATTGTAGAAAAAAGAACAAGTAATTCTTATTTAAATTATTTTTTTATTTTTATTTATATATCATATCATTATAAAATTTACACTTTTCTGGACAAAATCCATCCTCTTTTATTTTTTGACAAGAAGGAAATAGTAAGTCATTTCTCCTAAATAAGTATTGAAGTTGATTTTCTTCCTTAATACAATGCCTTAATTTTGCTGGAGATAAACACTCTTTAAGTTTTTTAAATATTTCTTCTTTAGAAAATCCCAACTCTTTAAAATAAAGAATTATAAGATACCTACCCTTCCAACCACAATTTTTTTTATCTAATAATTTTTGGATGCAGGGAGATATATTTTCTGTTTTTGTATTCATAACTTCAATAGAAAATTTACTATTACTTATATCAAACCAATCACTTTCAGTTTCTTTATCCCACTCAGAAATATCAAATAAACTCTTGTTCATAATTATATCTTTGATAAAATTCTGTTTCTCTGCTAACTTTTTAATATAAACATCTCCTTTTGAGAAATAGTATCTTGATAGGGGTATACAAAATAGTTTGGCTTTTATATTGTATGTGTTTGGAATTCGTGCAAGTTGTGCTACATTTCCTATAACTTGCTTGTCAACAGATAAATTTAATTTGTTTATAAAATATTCCTGTCCACCTCTAATTGCTTCTTTTTTGTTAGTAATATCTTTTTGTTTTATAAATATATAAAGGTGATAACCTCGTCCTGAAAATATTATTGTATGTTTTATATTATTTTTATCACAATCAGTGTGAAGTTTATTACATTCTTTCCAAGCATCACAACTTTTAAAATCAAAGTCAAAGAATAATTTGTCTACTATTGCTGAATTGTAATCTGGTTTATAATATGGCTCATACATATATGTTTTAAAACTATAAATTGAAGTGTAGATTGCTTTCTTCTTACCATTGTGTATGTTAATATATTTAAGATAGTCTTGTTTATTATCAACAACTTTTCTAGGAGGTCCTATTTCACGTGGGAATTGATTAAATAGCATTTTTATTTTTAAATCCTATATGCATAGCTCCTTGTTTTCCGTCTTCAGATTGACACTTTGTTATTGTGCTTCCACAAACAGGACAGTATGTTGCTTCTCTTCTAACCTTTATAGCGAACCATGTTGATGTTGGCCATTCCTTGCTTTTCCATTTGTGTCCATTCTCACATTCATAATTTAATATCATTTCCACTCCTCACAAATATCATTGAAGTCACACCACTTACAAAGTATTCCAGATTTGCAAGGATAATTTCCACTATCCATACCTTCTCTTGCCCTTTCAACTTTTTTATACATTGCTTTTATACTCCTCTCACTTACTTTCTCAAAAAATAATTTGTCAGCATCTACAAAATATATTCCCCAATACATAACCTTACCATCAATCTTTTTACTTTTCTCTAATAATTCTTTATACATAGCCAATTCAAATCTGTATTCGTGTAAATAGTCTGGTCTGTATTTTCCAGTTTTCCAATCTATAATTATTAGTCCATCATCTTCTGGGTTTATATAAACCGCATCTATGAATCCTCTTAATTTTTGAGTTTTGTCTTGAACAGCAAGTTCTTGTGCTACTGGAAGAAAATATTTCATATCAAACTTTCCTGTTTTATCTTTACAATCATGTATTCTTTTTTGTTCAAAATTTAAAAACTTTTGTAGTTCTGGACTTACTTTCTTTTTAATATTAAAATTTTTATCCACTTCAATATCTTTATAAAAATTCTCAATTTGTTCATGGACTTGACTTCCACGATACATGGCTCCAGAAGGTTTCTGTTTTATACCATCTATGTATTTTAGTTTCCATCTATATGGACATTGCATAAATAAATTTATTTGACTCTTACTTAACCATCTCATTTTAAAACTCCATTAAAGATTTATTTTCTCCTAAAATTTCATCTATATTCCAATCAACTAATTCAAATATTCTCTCCAACTTTTTATAAACACCCTTTTCTAACATCTTATCAATATCAATAGTTATACCTTTTGGAATCTCGTGTCCATTATGAAAACACAATTCATAAGTTTGTGGTAATCTTGGAGGCATTTGTTTTATATAAAGTAATCTTGCTTTATCTCCTGCTTCAAATTTTAGTTTTAAATAGTTTTGGCTGTAAATACATCCTCTAATCCAAGGCGAAGTGGTTGTATATTTGTGAGGTTCGTTTGATAACCCCCGTGGAATTGCTATATCTTCATAACTATATTTATTGTCTTTAAACTTTTTAATTTCATTCTGTATAAAAGTTTTTATCTTCTCCTTATCAACCTCGCTCATAATCATTTCTAATATTTCTTTTTGTAACTTTCTTATAAATTTAGAGTTGTCAGTTCTTACGGTTTCCAAACCTTTAACTTCAAATACTCCGTTATCCAAAATTCCAGCATAATGTTTTTTGGAACTCAATATTAATGACTTATAAATCTTCTCATATTCAATATCAAATATATGTTCTTTTATTCCAAACTGCTCACAAAATTCATTATAGTATTTATTAATCTTTTTTACTAATTCGGCTGGGTTTGTTTTTTCGTCTATTATTAAAAATAAACCATCTGTATCTCCATAAATTACTTTATAATTCCACTCTTCTAACTTTTTTATAGTAGCCATTAATATTTTTCTACCAATATAAGTAATACCTCCTCCTATTGGATAACAATATATTCTTGATTTTGGGAAGTCGGTTTGACCAAAAATTGCATTCATAATAACCTTTATACAATATTGTTGTCTATCATATACTTTTTTCATTTGTTCATCCTTCTCATTATCTCTTAACTTCTTTTTCTCATCTCGTAATTTCCATAACTTTTTTATAAGTATTGGTAAAATACCTTCTGGTTTTGAATTAAATTTAGTACCGTTACCAACATTTATATCTCCATTCTTATTTAGAGTTTCTGGACTCATATTGAAGGATACCATAATAGAGGGGTATAGAGATTTTAAATCTATGTGGAGAACATTATGATGTAAACCCTTTACTGGCTCAAGAACTTCTCCACCTTTTATTTTCTCACCTTCTTTATGTGCTTTTTTGGTTTCAAATATTAATTTATTATTAAACATTGTTAATAAAATATTATCAATAAGAGGACTCATTCTCAGTGTATCATTAAATTCACAGTTTGTTAATCTTCGTAGCTCGTCAAAAAATGAAAGTATGTTCATTTTATCATCTAATTTTTTTAATATTTCTACATCACGGATGTTGTATTGCATTAATTTTGATAAATTCTTTCTCCATAATTCTCCAGGAGTACCTTCAAACTTTAATTTTGGTAAGTCTAATTCTAGTTTTCCAATCTCGTCTAACTTTCTACTTTCTATTACTGTTGGTTTTAATTTTGAATATCCTTTTAATAAATCAAATACTATCCTACCTCTTATTTTAACTTCGTATTTATCATGGGTAACATAATCAATTGGAGAAAGTTTATTATAGTTTATTTTTAAATATCTCATTCTATTTATAATATAAGGCATATCAAAATTCTCAATATTCCATCCTGTTATTATGTCTGGATTGGTGTCTTGTGTAAATTGTATGAATCTTCTTAACATTTTCGTTTCATTGTTAAAGTAATAAATGCTTTTATTTTCATATCTAAAATTTCTTTCATTTTGGTCTTCTCTCCAAACAAATACTATATATTTTTGTAAGAAATTATCATAAATAGTTATTGATGTTATTGGCTCAGGTGCATTTTTTGTATCTAAACTATCATTGTTTTCTATATCTAAGTAATGTATTCGTAATTTTTCGTATGGTATTTGTTTTATTTTATCAATTGTGTATCTTGTTGAGAATAAAACATCTGCTTCAAATGTTTTTTTGAATTTGTCTCTTATTGCTGGAACGTCTGAAGGTACTCTAACACATATTTTTTTTAGTTTTTCTCCAAATAAACTTTTATATTCTCCTTTGATTACACTCATAATTTCTTTTAATTGTAGTTGTGAATCTTCTTCATCTAAAATATAGAAGTATGGTTCAAAGTCTTTTACTTTTTCAACTATTCTTTTCTCATCTTTATATTTGAATATATAAATTACAGGTTTGTTTTGTTCTATTTTGTATTCTATTTGCATTTTAAAAATCAAATAATTTATTTTGAGTAGATTTTTTAGTATCATTAATTTTTAATTTAAATTTAAATTTTTCATTAGCTAATAATAAACCATTTTCAAAATATTCATCAATATAATCTATTAACATATTAACTTTTTCTGGATAATTTTTTTTAATATAATCTTTAAATAAATTTATGTCTGTTGATAATGATTTTAATTTTTCTATATTATATATAATTTTATATAAATTATGAAGAGATATTAATCCTCCAGATTTAGAATCCTTACTTTCAAAATCATCTATTAAACATAATTTACATACTGGACAATTACATGGTATTTCTTTTAAATTATGATTTTTATTTCTACCAAAAAATAATTTATTGTTTTCAAATAAAAATTCTCTTCTTATAGCCCCCCCGCCAAAAGATGAACTATCAAATGTTATTGGAATATTTAGTTTTAATTGTAAATATATTAGTAATGGTAATAATTTATTACCACTTATTCCAAAAAAATGAAGTGGTTTTTTATATTGTTTTACATTATCAATAAATGTTAATAATATTTTAGTTATTAAACATGTATTACCTGCGATTGGAACCATACCTCCAATAGCAAATCCATCAAATTTTGTTATATCTCCTTCTTCTTTATAAGCATCATGAATTGTTTTTTGTTCGTCTAGTGAATGTCCTTGAAATACTGCATATAATTTAAAATCTTTTTTCTTTTTATTATCTAAAGCATAATAAGCATTCTTAACAGTATTAATTTGTTTTTTTAATTTTATTTTTTCTGAATCATTTCCTAATATTGGTTCATCAAATGTTAATCCTATTTGACAATTTTCTTCTTGCCATCTTAAAACATTTAATTTATTTAAATTAGCATTTTGAGTCATGTTTTGAAATCCGCCACTATCACCTATAATTATAAAGTCATCTGATATATTAAATTTTTTTCTAAAATCCTTATGTTGTATACCATAAAAAGCAGATATTAACATATAAGGATAATAATAAAATGAATTTTCTTCCCACCAAGATAATTTAAATTGTTTATGTTTTGAATTATTCATATATGGTACACCAGGTAAATTTGCCGGTATAAAATTTATATTAGACATCATTTGACTTCCAGGCATATTTGCTGGAATAAAAATCATATTTTTCATATATGGTACACCAGGAGCACATGATGAAGTAAAATTTATTTTTTCTTTATTCATATTCTATCGGGTCTTCTATATAATTTTTTTTAAAAGCTTCTAATCTCTCAACACAAGTTCCACATTTTCCACATGCTTTCTCATTTCCTTTATAACAACTCCAAGTCTTTTCATATGGAACTAATAATTGTAATCCTTTTTTTAGTATATCTTCTTTCTTACTACTTCCAAAAGGTGTTTTGATTAAAATATTATTATATGTACCATGAAAAGAAGCCCTATCAAATGCTTCTATAAATGATGCCCTACAATCTGGATAAATTGTATGGTCTCCTGAATGAGAGCCTATTAATACATCAGCTCCTCCAATATTTTCAGCATATCCTACTGCATAACTTAGCATGATTCCATTCCTGAAAGGCACTACTGTTGATTTCATATTCTCTGCTTCATAATGTCCTTCTGGAATATCACTACTTCCTAATAATGATGAATCAAAATAACTAAAATCTAAATCTATTAGTTTGTGTGGTATATTGAGTTTATTACAATGCCATTTAGCCAATTCTAATTCTTTTTTATGTTTTTGCCCATAATCAAATGATATTGCTTCTATTTTATCATACGTTAACTTTGCCCAATATAGAAGTGTAGTGCTGTCCATTCCTCCTGATAAAATTATTATCGCTTTCATAATTCCATCAACTTTAAAAATTCTGCTCTTACTTCTGGTTTTGTTCTAAAAACACCTCTCAATTCTGAAGTTGTCATTTCTCCTTTTATTTTTTTAACTCCTCTCATTTCTTTACAAAGGTGTCTTGCTTTCATAATTAGTGCTATTCCTTTAGGCTGTATTTCTTTCTCAATATAATCTACTATTTCTTTGACAAGCCGTTCTTGTATTTGTAGTTTTGCTGAGAAATGGTCTACAACTCTTGCTACTTTACTTATTCCTAATATTTTTTTGTCGGGAATGTAAGCAAAGTAGTAATCACCGAAGAAGGGAACTATGTGATGCTCACAGTGACTGAAGAAATATCCTTTATCACAAATCATCTCATCATAATTTACACCGTCTTGTCCATTTGGAAATGTAGTTATTTTAGGTGGAGTTTCAAAATTCCCTTTAAAAATTTCACGATACATTTTTGCTACTCTATTTGGAGTATCTTTTAATCCTTTTCTCTGTGGATTTTCTCCTATATTCAATAATAATTGGTTTATCAATTCTTCTGTCATTTTTCTTCCCACCAGAAATCAATCCATTCTGAGATTTCTTCTTCTTCTTTATCTATGATTACAAAGAAGTGCTCAAACTTTTTAAATTTTTCAAATGTAGCACCTGTATCATAACAGTCATCAATAATTGCTGTTTCTTTATAGTCTGGGTTTTCAGTAAGAGGTAATCCAGTTAAGTGTGATAACCTAACAGCTGGTATTAATCCTCCTCGTGGAATACCATAGAGATTTTTTATAGCTTTATTCATAATAATCTTTTTTGCTATCTTTTTTATTCTCTCTTCAAATTCATTAAATGTTAGTTTATATTTCATTTTATCCTTTTATCACAGCCAACGGTTCCAATTTAACTAAAATTTTAACTAAGTCTTTCTGGTTTTCCATTACAACATCAATATCTTTGTATGCTCCTGCTGCTTCGTCTAATTCAGAAACACTTCTCATACCATGAATAATCCCTTTGTCACTCATCTTCTTTCTTTCTTCTTCTAAATTTAAATCTCTTTTAGCAGCACTTCTACTCATCTTCCTTCCTGCTCCATGTGAACAAGAATTAAAACTTTCTGGATTACCTAAACCTTCAACAATATAACTAGATGTTCCTTGACTTCCTGGTACAATTCCTTTCAAACCAACTGTAGCTTTTGTTGCTCCCTTTCTATGAACCATAACATTCTTTCCAAAATGATTTTCCATTACTGCATAGTTGTGAGCAATGTTTATTGCATCATCTACAAATGATTCCAATTCAGCATAACAAATTCCTGCTTTATTATTATCATCACTTAAAACTTTTATAAAAGATTCTATAACTTTTTCCATCATAAGTTTTCTATTAGCTAATGCAAACTCAACACAATAATTCATTTCATTAATATATTCTTGTCCTTCATCTGAATCTAAGGGTAGGAAAGCTAAATCCCAACTAGGTGGAACTGATGTTTGCCATTTTTTATTTAATTCTTTTGCTAATTTATTATAGTGAGTAGCAACTTTATGTCCTAAATTTCTACTTCCACTATGAATCATAATCCAAATAAAACCATCTGAACCTTTTTGTATTTCTATAAAATGATTACCTCCTCCAAGAGTTCCTAGTTGTGTTAAGGCATTTTTATATTCAAATTCTACAATCTTATTTATAGGATATGAAGGCATTAACTTTCTCTCTTGTGCTTCTTTATGGTGTTTAAACCCTAATGGAACTACCTTTCTAATCTCTCCCATAATTTGTTTAATAATATCAATGGGTAAGTCTTCAACTTTAATATTTGTCTTAACTGCAATCATTCCACAACCAATATCAACTCCAACTGCATTTGGAATTATAACTCCCTCTGTAGCCATAACTCCTCCAATAGGCATACCATAACCTAAATGACAATCTGGCATTAATGCAATATGTTTATATGCAAATGGTAAGTTAGATAAATTTCTTGCTTGGTCTAATGCTTCTCTTTCAATATCTGTTACCCACATTTTAATTGGTATTCTTCCTTCTTTAATCGTTTTCATTTTCTTTTATATCTCCAAAATTCCCCATCTTTTAATTCTGCTATTACTCTCGGTGCTCCAATAAATCTACAGTAATCTTCTTCTAAGTCAACAGTACTATCGCCACATTTACAACTATTCATTTGATGACACTCCTTACTATCACTTACTTGTAACCAATTACATTCATCACAAACCCAAGCTATTTTTGTCATTATATACCCCTTCTAGCTTTTCCCCATACATCTACATGTATTCGCGAAACATATTTAATATTATTTTTAACACAGTATTGCCAGACTTTTTGTTTTGTATTTCTATCAGTTATTTCATTGTCTGTTGTAAGTGGCATTAGTATTGTTGCATCTTCAATCATATCTTTGTTTAATTTTAAATCTGTAACTATTTTTATATCCCAATCAGGGTTTTCTGAATCTAATTGAAAACAATATGCTAATACATTATCTTGAACTCTTTTTACTTTTGGACTAAATGAGATATATTGAAAATATTCTGGAGATTGAGGAAGTATGTCTCCGTTTGTTTCTAAATGATGATAATTAAAATTAGTTTTATATATTACTTCGTATATATCTTCTACTTGTAACATTGGTTCTCCACCTGTCCACACTACTGTATTACACTCACTTTCTTTTATCTTTTTTGCTACTTGATTTACTGACATCTTCTTTCCTTTTTTATGGTATTTAGTATCACAGAAATCACAGTTTCTTGTACATCCTGATAATCTTATGAATAAGACTGGATGACCACAGTATTTTCCTTCTCCTTGTATTGACTCAAATATTTCATTTATTATCATTTTAAACTCCTTAATATTTTATCTTTTGTTTTTTTATCTATTATAAATGGATTAGTTGCACCTGCACCAACTAAAAATAACTTCCCATTAAATAATATATTATCTGGGGGTATAAATTCTTGTATAGTCATTATAAACTTTTTTCTTAAATGAACATCACCTGCTTCACATATCCCCTTTTCTTCTCTGTAATTATAATGTTTAATTTTTATAAAGTTACTCATCCTTCCACCTCTGCATATGATTTTGGTGATTCATATACTCTAATTTTAAATTCTAAATGTATATGATTTTTTGCTAATTTTCCTAATATCCAATAAGCTATATTTTCTGCTGTTGGATTAAATCCTAATACTTCATTTAAGTCTTTATGGTCAAGTTCTTTTAGAATCTTTTTTAGGTTTGTAAAATCCCAAAGTATTCCAACTTTGTCTAAATTTGTAGATAAACCTTCTGCTTCAACAATAACTCTCCAAGTATGTCCATGAACATTTGAGCATTGTCCTTTATATCCTTTTAGATGATGTGCTGCATCAAATGTACCTTCTGTTCTTACTTTCATTTATTCCACCTCTTGTCAAATTCTTTACATACATCTTTCATTTTTTCACCTTCTACACTTAAAACTTCTTCTTCTAAAATAGCCCCTGTTGAACTAATTTTTCTTTTTGCTTTATGAATTCTATTTTTATAATTTTCTTTTTCCATTTTGAGTATAAGCAGAGAGTTTCAGGGTTAATGAATTTTTCATTCATATCTTACTCTCCAAACCTTCACTTGCTTAATGTCATTAGTTGCGTGTACACTACAATTTTACGACTTGGTGACTATAAAGATTACTCCTCTATTAACGGAGCAACTACAAATTTAATTTCTAAATCTTCATCATTCTTTATAACTAACATTGGACCATTTTCTGCAATATGTATTTCTACTTCTCCTGATAGATTATTGAAAACATTATCAATACCGCCAGAAAAACTACTCTTTGCTTTTCCACTTTTTTCTATTGCAGAAATTGTAGTTTCAATTATACCACCTGCTTCATCTCCAACTTTACATTCAATTTCTTCATCTATTGATATTGGATATTTTCTATCTAAGCCTTGAACATCTCCATCATCTAATACTTGCTTTATAATGTGAGAATCTACTTTCATACTCGCAATTAATTCTGTATCTCTGAATTTATATTTACCATTTTCTTCAGTAATACTATCTTTAATTGCTTCTGCACGAAGACTATCATCAATATTTTCTCTTGCAGTCATAGGAATTGATGCTGTTTTCTTTGGTGATTCTCTTGATAATTTTATTTTATTTTCTGTTGTTTCTAATGTAATTTCGTCATTATCATCAAATCTTTTTAAGTAAGATAAAACCTCATCAATATTTCCAATAGGAATTTCGCCTTCAGTTATAATATCTAATGCTTTATAATTTATAAATCCAATTACTACGTTGGTTTTGGATAGTATGTTTGTTGATATTTTTCCTTCTTTTGCTTCTAACAAACAATTTTCTATCATTGAATTTGATGAACCAGTAGTATCCTTTCCTTCTAATTTTATTAGCTGTAGTAATTTTTTAATATCACTTATTTTTCCTTTTATTTTTGTCATTGTTTTTCTTAATTCCCCCTTTCAAATTCTTTAAAATGTTTTTACATTCTCTTTCAACATCATCTTCATCGTGGTCTACAATTGTTGTCATCCAAAATCCATTTTCAATATCTTCTAGTTTTACATCTTCTAACTTTATTACTGATAGGTTTGGTTTTATAAAAAATTGTTTATCACAATGTTCACATATTGAGGTGTATGAATTACATGTTGGTGCATACCATATTTCATCATTTTTTTTATCACAATACGGGCATTTCTCTATTAATATATATCTATCTCCCATTTTATAAAACTCCTCCATACCAATCTTTCATAAGTTTTTTTACATTTATAGTTATTATTTTACTCTCAATATATTGTTTTATGAATAAGTGTCTAAGGTGTTTTTTATATTGTTTTGAACTTTTTTTTCCTGAGTCTAACCATCTTTTATAGTGTTTATCTATTTCTTTTATGTGGTAATTATAGTCTTTTTCTAAATTAAAAAAATTAGATGATGTTGATTCTTCAATTAGATTTATTATTTCTTTAAATAATTTTTCGTCACATAATTTAGATGTTACCATTTTGTGAGTTAGCTGTTCTATTATTTCTCGTTTATTCATATTTTTTGCCATATTAATTTATTTTCTTCATCTAACCATAAATCTAAACAATCTAAATGCACTTGCTCAGCTTCACAATTAAATCCTTTTTGTTTTCCACTTATTGCAATTAAGACTACTTCTCCTTTTTTCTGCTTATCACAGATTGGACAACATTTTTTAGAGTTCTCCCAATTTCCTTCTTTAAATATTCTCATTTTTTGTATTTTGCGATTTCCTCTTCTAATTTTTTAAAGTCGAGAGTCGATATTCTTTTCCCCATAAGTTCTCCGCAAGGTCTTGATTTTTCTATGGTTGATGTGAATATTGTTTTTCCATCTCGTTCTACCTTTTTGGTTTGGTATATTACAAAGTCAACCCAAAATCCTGTATTCTTTTGCCATTTTGGTTTATAAATATCCATAGGTTTTCCGGCACCACCATATACTTCAGATTCTCGGGCTGTTAGAATTAGATTGCAGTTTAGTTTTAAGAGTTTTAGGATGAGTTTTAGGTAGAGTTTGTTTATAACACCCCAATCCCATTGCTGAGCGAGTCGTTGTTCGGGTTTAATTTTGAATATTTCTATTTTTGCGTGTTCTTGTGCAAATTCCCATAAGTCAGTTACGCTATCTATAATTACTGTTCCAACATTTTCTTGTTGAGTGATATGGTCTATGGCTTCTACTATTTTCTCGTAGGATTTTGAGCCGTTCTCTTCTGCTACATCAAGTATTTTAATGTCTTTGTCTTTGAATATGTGTGCTAGAGGAGCTGCTCCAATTTCTGTGTCTATTATGAATATTGGTTCTGGTGCTGTTAGAGCGAAGTGAGTTTTACCTGTGCCGAAATCTCCATAGAGTCCTATTTTTAATCCTCTCTTTGATTCTGCTTCAGAGAGTGATTTAAATTCAATTTTAGAATCTTGTTCTTTCACTTCTTTCTTATTTTCTGCTCGTTTTTCCCACGTCATTTTATTTGTTTCTCTCCCTTTTTCGCTTTACGGCATTTGCTCGTTTAGCTTTCATTTCCCTGTATTGTTCTGGTGTCATACCAGGCATTCCGTGATTTCCCATTTTTTTTGAATATTAAAAAAAAAGATAATAAAAATAATAATAATAATTTATATCTTTTTTAGCTCTAAAGTTTCTTTTGTAGCACCAGTCAAATTAATAACTAAGGGCTCATCTTCTCCTTCTTGATAGAATTTCAAAGCACGCTTATAAACAGTTTGTCCCTTTGTAGTTTCTTCTCTTTCAATCTTTGTTATTTTGTTTATTTTTAAACTCATTTTATTACCTCCTGCTATTTAGTTTAATTATAAAGATAAAAAAATAAAAAAATAATAATTAGTTATCTTTATCTATCGCTTCTTTCATCGACTTCGTCAGATACTTCTTCGGCGTCATCAACTACTAAAGATTCTTCATCTTCTTCTTGCTCTTCCGCTTCAGAATCAACATCGTCTAAAGTTGTTTGCTTTTTTGTCATATTACCAATTTGTTTCAGATTTATTTTCTTGTTGCTCTTCTGTCGTTTCTGTATTTTCTTCTGTCAATTCTTGGACTTCAGCTTCAATCTTAAATTCTGGAATTGCATATAAACCAAAAACATTAATCATAATGTCGCCAGGTTCATCTATAAAATTCCCATTATCGTCTCGCTTTTTTCCCTGTGATGTTCTTCCAATAACTAATATTTTGGATTGTTCTCCAAAATCAATATTTATTCTCGGTGGAACCCAACAAGTTATACCTTGAGATTCTAAGTCTTCTAACATTGCTTCCGTATCTTCTATAACTATTCTTCTTGAACCAATAGAAGATGGTTCTAATATTAGTGTTGAAACATCGCCCTCTAATATTACTAATCTGTTCCAATTATCTTTTTCTTTCTCGTGATAATCTGATAGATTTTGGAGTGTTTGTTTTAAATTTGGACAATACTCATTTATTAAATCCATAGGTTTTGGTAGACCTAATGTTGTGTCCTCTTCAAACTTTGTGAACATTGAAGCATTTAATGTGTATGTTTCGCTATCTTCATTACTTCTATCAATCGCTCTAAACGTGATAGGTTTGAATATAGGAAATGATTCGTTCTTTGCCAATTCACCATTAACATTCATACTAAACATTTTTGGTTTTTCTCCATTTCCAACTTTTATAGCTATTCCTACAATTGTTCTTAGGTAGTTGTGTTCTGGTAATGGCTGTCCATATCCTCTATTTGTATTTCCTGTAGACCATTCTTTTCTTGTATCTAATGGTATACCATTACTATCTACAACACCGTCTGCAATTGCCTTTTGTGGATTTTCTGTAAATAAATCCGTAGCTTCTTTTCTTAACTTAGCGACTATATCTACTAAATCTCCTCCCCCTATAATCATTCCCTCAAATCCTACTGCTGGACTTCTAAGCTGTTTCTTAAAAATCATTGCCAGTCTCTGTATAGCTCTGGTTTGCTGTTCTTCTTCAGTAGAATCTTTATGAATAGTTTTTTCCTCTTCTAGTAATTTGATATAATCTACATTAATTTTATCTTCACCAATGCCAAGTTTTTCACTCCACTTTTTTATATATTCATCTGTATTCATTCTAACCTCCTTTCAGTTAATAAAATATAACTTAAAGAATCACTCATTTTTTATCACCATATAAAAATTAATAATAGTTACTTTTTAAACACTATTATACTGTAATATATATTTTACAGTATATATATATATTTAAAGTAATTAATTTTATTTTTTATATGAAACAGGTGATAATATTAGAAGATTCTGACAAATATATAGAAGACTTAGAAAAGAAAAATGAGTCATTTATTTATGCCGATGCTATGCCTGAAAAAGAATTATATGATATGCTAAAATCCAAAACTTTAGAAGAAGACATTTTAGTTATTTTTGATTTATCCTTAATAAAACTATCAAAAAGTTATATTGATAATATTATACGCACGACTCATAATATTTTAATATTAGCAGATGGATGTAAGAAAATTCCAAAATCTGTTTTGGATGTATGTGAGATAGAGTATATTGATAAAAATACAGAAGAGACTACTCCTATAAAGACTTTGGGAAAGTTGGGTAAGATTGATGTTGATATTGAGAATATTAAGAAATTTCCATTGGGTTATTTAATAAAGTATTTGAATGTGAATTGGGACAAGTTTGAGAATAAGCATATGGTTTATAATATATTAGTTGAAATGAATAAGAGATTGTATAAAGTTAATAATGATTATTTGCAGTTGTATTTGATGTGGAATTTTCCAAAGCAAAAGAGGAAAACATTTTTTAGGTATCCAACGAGGAAGAAGTTTATGGACAGAGATACCATTATTAATAAGGTGGGGGATTATTATGGGTTTAGTTATAAGGAGGTTATGAAGAGTTGGTGGCTTATAAGAAAGATTATGAATAATGATATGGCTGATAAATTTGGATTAACTGCTGGAGAGAGGAGTATGTTTGGTATTAAGGTTGAGAAGAAAGAGGAGAAGGAGGTCAACAAAAGTAAAAGTTTGTTGGAATTATAAAAATGACTTTAAAACAACATATTGAATTTGCAATTGAAGAATGGATGAAAACAAAAGACCCAAGAAGAAAGAAATTAATTTTATTTTGGTCTGAAGAAATACCAGAACTTACAGATAGAATTTTAAAAGAAGTAAAAAAGGAGATTAAAGAATGAAAAAGATTAAAGAATTAGAATTATCAACATGGAAAATAAATGAAGTAGCAAAAAATAGTTACAAAGAAGCACTAAAAGATGTTGTGAAGTTGATTGATGAAAGGTTTAAACATAATAGAGATAGAGATGTGTTAAGAGAATTAATGTTTATTAAAGCGAGGATTGAAGGATGATTATTTTAGGATATACAATATGGGGTTTAATTTGTTTTTTATAGGATTAGGACTTGGAATATGTAAACCAAAGAGGATTAAAATACAATATGGAATTATGGACAGAAAAATATAGACCGAAGACTTTTGATAAAGTTGTGGGACAGAAGAAGATAGTTGAGGAAGTTAGGGCTATGGTTGAGAGTAGGGATATTCCTCATATGTTATTTTATGGTCCTGCTGGGGTTGGTAAGACTACTATGGCTTATATTGTGTGTAGAGAGTTGTTTGGTGAGAATTTTAAGAGTAATACACTTGAACTTAATGCGAGTGATGAGAGAGGAATACAGGTTATAAGGGAGAAGGTTAAGAGTTTTGCTAAGATTCAGCCGCTGGGTGCGGATTTTAAGGTTATATTTTTGGATGAGGCAGATTATTTAACTGCTGATGCACAAGCGAGTTTGAGGAGGATTATGGAGATGTATCATAAGACGACAAGGTTTATTCTGTGTTGTAATTATATTAATAAAATTATAAACCCTATTCAGAGTCGGTGTAAATGCTACAGATTTCTTAGTCTCGTAGATAGTGATATTAGAATTCTGGCCAGTGGCATTGCACCGACACTTAATTGTGATGGGATTATTAAGAGTAGTAAGGGGGATTTGAGGAAAGTTATTAATGATTTGCAGGGGATGAGTTATGGAGGAGAGGTGAGTAGTGAGGAGAATGAATTTGGGGGTATGGTTCATAATTTAATATGTGGGAATTTTAAAGAATATAGAGAGGATATTAAAAAGTATTCTGATATGGATTGTAGGAGATTATTGGTTGAGTTGAGGGATTGGATTGTTGAGAAGAAGGTTGGTAAACCTGAGTGGTTATTATGGATTATGAAGGCAGATGAGAGGTTGTTGTTGGGTGTTGATGAGGGGTTGGTTATGGATGGTTTGTTTTTTGAGATTGTGGATGGAGGTGTTAAGTAAGATGTTTGGTTTATCGAGAGAAAAAGTTGAGGAGATTGTTAATGAACAACAAGTTAGGATTGATAGATTGGTGGGGGTTTTACAAGAAGTGATTCCTGTAAAGACTTTGAATAAGAAGTTGAAGGATGGTTATTATGCTGGGGATAGTGTTGGAGATGCGTTGATACATATTGACCCATAAAGTAAAGCAGTGTAGAATAATGGTAGTTCACTGGACTCATGCTCCAGAGGTTCGGTTCAAATCCGACATCTGCTATTGCCGAAAGGTAAACGAACTCGGAAGGGGCAGATTGCAGGAGTTAAATCCTGCTTTTTGCATTGGGGAAAAAGGTAAGAGGGAACGTTTACACAATCAGTACCCAAACTCTTGGGAGTCCTGGACGCAGGAAAGGTTAAAACCTAAAGCTCCCAAGTTTATTATTAATAAAAAATGGTGATGAAAGAAAAAAAAATAACTATGGACGATATTCTTTATGAATTAGCTGAAAAGCTGATAAGTAAGTATAATTTTAAAACGATTTCTGGAAAGAAAGATGATGAGATGTATGTTTATATGAATGGTATTTATGAAGGTTATGGAAGAGATGCTATAAGGATTGAGGTTCAGAAAGCTTTAGGTAGTTTGTGTAAGAATCATAGTGTTAGTGAAGTTATTGGTAAGGTGGCGAGGAAGACTTTAACAGAAAGGGAAAATATGAGTTGTAAGGATACTAATCTTATATGTGTTGAAAACGGAGTGTTAGATTTGGAGAAAATGGAGTTAATGCCTCATAATCCTGAGTATAGGTTTATGAGTAAGATTCCTGTGTTTTATAAGAAGGGTGTAAAATGTAGTAAGATTATAGATTTTTTATCAAAAGTTATAGTTGAAGAGGATGAGTTGGCAATTCAGGAGTGGTTTGGATTTATGCTGTATAGGGAATATTTTGTTAAGAAGGCAGTTATTCTTAGAGGACCGAGGGATACTGGAAAAACATCATTTTTGAATTTGGTTTTAAAATTTATTGGAGAGAAGAATGTGTCTAATAAGAGTATGCAGAAGTTAGCAGAGGGAAAGTGGCAGGTGGCGAAGTTGTATAATAAACATGCAAATGTTGCTGATGATTTAAATTCAGAGGATATTTATAATATGGGTATTTTTAAACAATTAACAGGTAGGAGTTCTATTGATGGTGAATATAAATTTGGTGATAGTTTTGAGTTTATAAATTGGGCAAAATTAATGAATGGTTGTAATAAAATTCCAAAAATTAAAGGTGATGAAGATGATGAAGCATTTTGGGATAGATGGATGATATTTGATTTTGATAATGTTTTTGATAAGAAAGATAAGAATACAAATCCTGATATAATTAATAGGATTACGACACAAAAGGAGATGTCTGGGTTGTTGAATTGGGCTATTGAGGGTTTGAAGAGATTACAGAAGAAAAAGTATTTTTCATATAGGAGGGATTGGGAAGAAAATAGAAGAATTATGCAAGGGGAAGCGAGTTCTGTGGCGAAATTTTCAAGTGAGTGTTTAATTGGTGACATAGAAAGTTGGATTTCAAATTATGAATTTTATGAGGTTTATAAGGAGTATTGTAGGTTAAATAGTATAACAAATATAGAAAGTGACCAGAAATTTGCAAAGGATATTAGGAAATATTGTAGTTTTGGTGTTTTTGGTAAGAAAATAGGAGAAATTTGGGGGGTAAGAGGTATTAAAATTAGAAGACCTATACCAATAATGGGATTATGATTGATATAACGAATATAGGGAATTTTAGATATATATATAATATATTATATTATTATTATTAAATTTTATATATAAGTAAGTAATACACTATATTCCTTATATTTTTATAGGGGAAAATAAAAAAAATAAAAAAAATGAGAGAAAAAGCAAGAATTGAGAGAATATGTAAATTATTTGAAAAGGTGTGGAAAAAGAGTCCAGATTTAAGGTTTTTCCAGATGTTATGGAATTTGGACTTGCAGAGTAGAGATATGTTTGATTATGAGGATATAGATTTGGAGAAGTGGTTGAAAAGAAGTATTAAGGAGGGAAGTATATAGTTGAGTATATATATTAGAGTTTAAAAACATTTATAAAGAATGTTTATTTATATTATTATATTATAAAAAGGTGAAAAAATGAGAAGTGAAGTACATTGTTTTGTAGAAGATGATATTATTGCTGGTAGTGATATTGATGAAGATTTGATTCCGTATTTTAAGTGTGGTATTTGTGGTGGTAGGTGTTGTAAGGATGTGTATGATAGGGTGCTGGGGTGTTGTATTGATTGTCTTGATAAAAGGCCAAAAAAAGAGCGAGGGAGGATGTCGGTGTTCACCTAAGCCTTTAATTTTATATGGTAACGAAAAAAGATGTGATTGGTTTGAATAAAGATTATAAAGAGAAGGTTGATGTATTTGATTATGAGAATTTATATGTTGGATTTGAGTTTGAGTTTAATTTGCCTGGAGTTGGTAAGTTAAGTAGGAGTGGTGAAGATAGTTGTTCAGAAAAAATGAGAGAGATATGTGAACATTTTGGTGTTACTAATGGAAAGACTAACGGAAAGAGTATTTGCAAGGAGAAAGTTAATTTGCAGAATGGGGGAGCATTTGAGATTGATGTTCATAAAGATTTATATAAGGAAGAGAAGTTGGTTAGTCAGGTTTATAGAGATGGATGTACAGATTTTGAGATTGTGACTAGACCTGTTAATTTGAAGAGGATTGGTGACGTTAAGAGAGAGGTATTTGATTATATTAATGAGATGAAGGGAGACTTTTGGTGCAATGGTAGTGCTGGGTTGCATATGACTTTTTTGTTGGACCATCATATGGAGAGGAGTAATTGGAGTAATGCTGTTATTAGAAATATTATGCAATATTCAAGGTGTTATTATAAGGAGTTGATTGAATTGTGTAGGTGTAATGTTTGGAGTAGGAAGACAGAGTATAGAAAAATTTTATCTGGAGATAGTATTGCGAGTGCTAATTCTGACCATCATTCTGCTATTTCTATTAGGAGTAAGAGAGATAGAAAATGGGCTATTGAGGTTAGAATTCCTGATTGTTGTGATAATTGGGATAAGGTGTTGAAAATGTGTAAATTTTGGATGGCTATGATTAGACATTGTGCTAATATTAGTAATTATGGGAGAATTACGTTTGATGCGGATACTTGGGAAGATAATAAAAGTTTTTATGCTAGGTATAATGGTTCTAATATTCCTGCTAAGAGTTATCCTAGGATTTCACATTTGGCTAGGCAGATGAAGGATAGTTTAAATTTTTATAATATTGATATTGTTAATGGAAAGATTTGTAATAAGGTTATTAGTAGAAAGGATGATTTGATTGAGATTGTTTGGGAGAAAGTTTTACAAGGAGTAAAGTATATTGAGATTATTAGTGAGTTGAGGAAAGAGGGGTATAGTAGCGGTGATATTTTGAAGGCTTGTAAAGAGGTAGGGGTAAAATGACTAAGGTTTTTGTTTATGGAACATTAAGGAAGTGTGGTAAACTTCATAGGTATATGGATGGGGGAAAATTTATTGGTATGGGAAAGTTGAAGGGATATACTATGTATACATGTATTGAAACTAAATTTCCATTTTTAGTTAAAGATGGTTTTACGACTTATAATATTATTGGTGAGATTTATGAGTTTGAAGATGATAGTATTTTTAAGGTTTTGGATGATGTTGAAGAAGTTGAAAGTAAGTTGTTTATTAGAAAAGTTAAGAAGATTAGTTGTGATAATGGAAAGAATTATATGGTTAATTTTTATTATAATGAGCAGAGTGTTGTTAATAGATTAAATTTAAGTTTTAAAAGAGTAATTAAAGGAGATTGGGATAATGTTTGTTTTGTTAAAGATAGTGGAGGCAAAGAAAAATGTGTGGAATTATAGGAGTAGTTGTTAGGGATAAGGATGAAATGAGTGTTGTTAAGAATTTGTTTAGGATATGGAGGAATCAATGTAAGAGAGGTAATGAGGGTGCTGGTGTTAGTATTTTAAGTGGCGGTAAGTTAAAGAGAGTTAGGGATGTTTGTCCTAGTGCATTGTTTTCTATTATGTATTATAATTTTTGGAAGAAGTTAAGAGTGGGTGATTGTGTTATTTTTCATCATAGGTTGCCTACGAGTGGAGGTAAAGGTGATGTTATTAATGCTAATCATCCTTTTTCTAATGAGAATGGTGATATTCATTTGATTCATAATGGAATAATAAATAATAGAGATGTTTTATATGAAAAGTTGATAAAATATGGACATAAGTTTGAGTCTGTGGTTGATAGGGGGACAAAGTTTGAGGATTATACAGATAGTGAGATTTTAGTTCATATGTTAGAGAATAATAGTGATATGAAGAAGGGTATTGAATTTATGAGTAAGAAAGTGTTTGGGACGTTGGCTATGGCTTTTATGAAAGAGGGTGAGGATAAGATTTGGTTGTATCGAATTAATAATCCTATTAAGATTTTTAAGGATAGGGTTGGAAATATTTATTTTGCTAGTGAGAAGCCGAAGAAAGGATTTAAAACTATTTCAAATGTTGACCCTAATATTATTTATAATATTAGTGAGGAAGGGATTGTTAGAATAAAGAAGAAGAGTGGGGGAAAGAAAAATAAAGGATGGAAAGATATTAAGAATTATGATGATGAGGATTGGGATGATTTTGATAATTTTGTTATGGGTGGAGGTAAGAGAGGAAAATGGTAGAGGAACAGGTTTATAGAGATTATCCGTGTAAGATATGTAAGAGGTTGAATTATTTTGTTAGTGGTGTAGATTCTAGAAGGGTCTGGGTTTGTACTGAGTGTCAGATGATAATTGGTGATGATAGTATGGATAGATGGGGGGATATGAAGAAGAAGTTGGTTGGTAAGGGTGTTAAGTTGAGAATTGGTATGAGTTTAATTTTTAGAGGTGAAGGAAGATGAAAATTGTGAATTGTAGGAAGAGTAGAGTTACGGGTGAGAGATTGAGGGAGATGGTGTTGAGTAGGTTGAGGGATAAGGATGTGTTGGTGAATTTAGGTTGGGGGCAGTTTGATGAGAGTGAGTATGAGGATTGGGATGTTATTAATAGGGTGGGTGCTATTAAGAGGTGTGTTGATAAGAAGAAGATGTTGGAGTTATTGAGGAGAGAAGGTGTACAATGTTTGATAATTCCACAAAAGAGGAGATTTGGGAGAAAGTATGCTTGTAAGTATGGGAAGAGATTGAGGGTTAGAAGGTTTAGTAGATTGTTTGGTGGTAGATTTGGGAATTATGATTATGTTACTGAGTGGGAGGATAAGAAGGAGGAGTATAGGGTTGTGGTTTTTAGGGGTAAGGTTTTGAGGGCTATGAGGAAAGAGCCAAGGGATGGAGATATGGATAAGGTGTTGAAGCAGAGTAATTGTAGGTATAGGCATATTGAGGAGTTGAGTGATGATGTTAGATTTGAGTGTATTAAGGCTTGTGTAGTGTTGGGGATTGATTTGGCTGGTGTTGATATTTTGGTTAATAGGAGGGGTGATGTTAGGGTGATTGAGGTTAATAGTGGTATGGGTATGGGTAGTAGGACTTGTGGTAGGTTGTTGAAGGAGATTGAGAGGAGGTGTGTTTAAAATGATAGAGAAAAATCAATTAAAAAAAGATTTATATGAATATAAAATAGATAATCAAGAAGGAGTAACAAAGAATAGAAATCTTAGTTCAAATATTAAAATCTGTTGTAGAGGATTAAAGCAATTAGTTGGAGAAAAGGTTATAGTATTTTTTAAGGGTGGGATTCTTTGGTGTGGGATACCTAGTGAAACTTTTGCATTGAATTATGATTGTTGGGTTGGTAACGGGTGTAATTGTATGATTATAAAAGTTTGTCCTTTTTGTCAAACTAAACTTAAAAGAAAAGTTAAGAAAGAGGTCGAGGAAAAATGATAGTTACTGTGGATGACCGTGAGCCGAGTATTATGGTGGGATTGTTGATGGCAGAGGGAGTTGAGGTTGTTAGGCAGAGGTTGGATGTGGGGGATTATGTGAGTGGTGGAGTTTGTGTAGAGAGGAAGACTATTGATGATTTTTGTGGTAGTTTGGTGGATGGGAGATTGAAGAGGCAGGTTGAGAGGATGAAGGAGAAGTTTGAGAGGGTAGTGGTGTTGGTTAGTGGGAGGGTTAAGGATAGAAGGAGTGAGATTCATGAGAATTGTGTGTTGGGTAAGATGTTGAATTTGGTGATGGATGATGATGTGAAGTTGTTGTTGGTTGATGATGATTGTCAGTTGGCGTGGGTTATGAAAAGATTGTTTGAGAGATATGAGGAGATGGATGTAAAATGAAAATTGAAGAAAGATTAGAGAAGTTAGAGAAGAGTATAGAATGTTTAGAGAATTTTATTAATGGGTTTGTTAAAATTTATAATGAGCATATTGATAAATTTAATGATTTAGTAGATAAGCTTAATAGATTAATAAAAATATTAATGGGTCGTGGAAGATGAGAAGTAAGATTATTGAGAAGTGTTTGGAAGTTGTGAGGGGTGTAGTGGCTACTAATAATGTTGGTGGCATGGGGTATGTGGAGCAGGCTTTGAGGTTGGAGTTGGAGAAGAATGAGTTTAGGAATATGAGTATTAAGATGGAGAAGGAGAAGAATGATGGTCATTAAAATAGAACATAATTTGTCAAAGAATTATGAGCCGAGCATTACGGCGGTTGACTTTAGGGTGAGACTCGGAGAATATGTCCATAGTATGGGAATGTTTTAATTATTTTCGGTATTATGTATGAATCGCCGTATGATGAGCCGGCATATGCAGAAATCATGTTAGTCTTGTTTTATAATGGAGGAGAGTGGGATTTGAGTAGCGGTATAAAAACGGTGAAAATATGTTACTCTCCTCTATGCTTATGGTTTTAAAGCGTTTTAAAGGGGGTATAAGAGTGTTTTTTGAGTTTTTAATGGAATTATATGGGTGAGATGTTTTTTGAGGGTTTTTAAAGGTTTTGGTTGTATTTTATATAATTAAATTATATATGTTTATATATGAACCAATATTTATATATGATAGATAAAATGACACAAAAAAATATTATAATAAGTGCAAAACAAGAAGAGTTTATAAAGACACATCCCAATTTTAATTTCTCGGCGTGGGTGAGGGAGATGCTGGATGATTATATTAGAATGATAGGAGGTTTAAAGATTTTGAAAGATGGAGCGAAGACAGTTGGATGAGGATGAGAAAAGGTTTATGAGAAAGCAGATTGTTAGGTTGGAGGGAGAGATGGAGCATTTTAGGTGGTTGGAAAGATATAATGATTTAATGTTGGGTGAGGGATTGTATAGGAATTATATGGAGAAGAGGAGAGAGTTTGGACAAATTAAGGGACAGATTGTGATGGATATACAGAATTGTCATAGTCAGATTAGTATTTTGTTGGAACAGATTGATAAGGGTGTTGAGGTTAAACCGGTTCCACCAGGAGTTGGTTAGAATTTTTGAAAGGAGGATTTAGAATATGGTTGATGGAAATATAGTAAGAGTATCTACAGAGGATGAGAAGAGAGATTATAAAGCAGTTGGAGGATTGACTACTCAGAGAGTTTTTTTGAAACAGTTGGCTACGGTTTCACAGGATTTTACAAGGAAACATGAGCCGTTTGATGGACAGTGTGCTAAGTTGGATTTTGCAGATGAGATTGAGAAGTTGGAGAGGGAGAGTGAAAGGTTGAATGGATATGTTAGAGATGAGGATATTAGAGGAATTGTTTTTGATAATTTAGAGAAGTATGGTGAAAAGAATAGATTTGAGATTGTTGGAGATGATATCGATATGCATGCTCAGTTAGTGGATGGTATTAGGACTCAGGTTAGGATTGGTAATACAGTGACTTATGTTTGTAAGAGAGGGCATAAGTGTGGAGTGTTTATTCCGAAGGATGAGTATGAGGAAAGATTTGAGAAGAAAAAGAAGGAGGAGAAGTAATTAGTATTTATAGTAATAGTAAGTATTATTAAAAGTATTAAGATGGGTGATAAGGATATTTATAAAAGAGGCTTTGGTTCACCTGGGAGGACAAAGGAATTTGATGATGAAGCAAGAGCTAAATCTAAAGGTGTTACTAAGAAGAGAAGGTGGACAAGAGAATATTGTTTGGAACAATTAGGAGAGTTGTTAGATAGTTTGAAAAAGATTTTAGTTGATACAGAGAAGACAGAGGTGACTGATATAAAATTAAAAAGAGAAATTATTAGAGATGCTAATACTATGATGAATCGTGTTTTAGATTTTATGAGGTATTTGTATCCTCCTGTTCAGCAAAGTGTTAATGTTAATATTGATACTACTTCAGATGCTGTTATAGAAAGGTTGCAGAATTGGAAGAAGGAGCAAGTGGTTGTTATGGGAGAAGAAAATGAGTAGTTATGAAACAACAAAAGGTTTTTTAGGATTTAGACATACAGAGTGGGGACCTGATGCTGTTCAGAATTTTTGTAATATTACTGATGATAGGTTTCATAATTTTAATTTGCTTTTTACTTATTTAATTTTATTTATAGTAGTAGTAGGAGGTGGAATGATATGGTTTTTGAAGTAAAGGAGATATTTGGTTTGCCGATTGTTGTGGATGAGGATGTTGAAGAGTTGAGGATGCCGAGTGATGTTATGGAGTTTTTGAGTAAGGTATGTAAGGAGGATTGTAGAGAATGAATAATGAATATTTGGCGTATTTGAGAAGTGATGTGTGGAGAGAGAAGAGGAAGGAGTTGATGGAGGAAGTTGGGTGGTTATGTGAGGCGTGTGGTGGTAAGGCGACTGAGGTGCACCATAAGAATTATGATTGTTTGGGTGAGGAGGAGAGTGATGATGTTGTGGTTTGTTGTCATGGATGTCACGAGGATATGGAGTTGGAGAAAGGAACTGATTTGAGTTATGGAGAAGATTATGGTTCGTATTGAGTTAAGGAAGGATAAGTGTAAATGTGGAAAGTTGAAGGGTGTTGTATCTAAGAGGTGTTGGGATTGTTATAGAAGTAAGAAGTATAGAGTTGGGCATAGGATTAGGGAAGAGATAAGGAGAGAGAAAATGAAAAATGATAGAGTTGAATATAAATGATTTTAAAGACCCTGTCGGATTTCAAATAAGTTATTTAAATCAAGTGCCTCATAAGAAGCAGATTGAGGTTTTGAAGAGTTCTAATAAAAATAAGATTATTGTTTGTGGTAGGAGGTCTGGGAAGACTCAGATGATTGCTGGAGAGATTATTAGGGGGAGTGTGTTAGGAGAGTTTATGAAGCAGATTGTTATTGCACCTCAATATAAACAGACGTTAATTGTGTTTAATAAAATTATTGAATTGATGTATAATGGTGGTGTGTATGGTGATATTGATAAGATTACGAGGAGTCCACATCCAAGAATTACTTTTAAGAATGGTGCTTATGTTGATTTTGGTAGTGCTGATAATCCTGATAGTTTAAGGGGTGAGGCATATGATAGAGTTTTTAAGGATGAGAGTGCTTTTATTAAGGAGGGTGCTGAGGATGCTATTAAACCGTTGACTTATGATACTGGTGCTCCTGTTTGGGAGACTACTACACCTTGGGGTAAGGGTAGTGTTTGGGAAAGGTGGATGAGAGGTATGAAAGGTGATGAGGATTATGGATGCTTTCATTATAATTATAAGGATAATCCATATTTGGCTGAGGAGGGTGTGAAGGAGATTGAAAAGGATATTGAGGAGTGGGGTGAAGATAGTGTTTTTGTTCAGTGTGAGATTTATGGAAATTTTGTTGAGGATAGAGATGTATATTTTAAGAGAGAGTTGATTTTGAGTTGTATTGAGGATTATGAGCTGGGTAGTTTTCATCCAAAGCAGAGATATGCGTTAGGTGTGGATATTGCTGGTATGGGAGAGGATGAGAGTGTATTTATTGTTACTGAGAGGGATAGGGATGGTATTGTGAGAGTTAATTTTATAGATTTTTTTGATAAGAATAAGCCTAGAGAGATTGTTGGTAAGGTTAGGATGCTGGATGAGGAATATAATTTTGAAAGGATTTATTTGGATGAGACTGGTATGGGAGAAGGACCAACTGATTGGGTAGATGAATTATTAGGTGATAATAAATCTGAAGGAATAAAGTTTACAATTAGGAGTAAGCAGGATATTTATAGTAATTTGAGGAAATTGATGCAACAAGGTAAGCTGAAGATTCCTAATCATAAGAAGTTAATACATCAGTTGGCGGATTTGAGATATGAAACTATGAGTGGTAGTGTGGATGGTGATTTGAAGATACATCATAGTGATAAGGGGCATGATGACTATCCTGATGCTTTGGCTTTGAGTTGTTGGCATTATAAGGGTGATAGCGATGGTTATAAGCCTTTTGCTTTTGGGAGATAGAATGGAAAGAACACCTTGTAGGGAAAAATGTGAATGTGGTGGTTTTATTAAGTATAATTTTAATGTTGAGAGAAGGCAGTGTAAGGGTTGTAAGAAGTTGTATGGTAAGGTTATAGGGAATAAGGCTAGGTTGGTTATTGGTAAGAGGAAGGCAATGTTTTCTATGCCTAAGCAGGTTGCAAAGATGGATGTGAATATTATGATGTGGAAATTGCATAGAGATATTAAGTTGAGTATGTCAGCTTTGAGTGGTGAGTTTTGAGATATGTTGTGGTTTTTATGAATAGTTTTTATTTTGTGTTTTTCTTAGGTAGTTAAATTTAGGTGGTAGAGGGGCTCTATTGGGTGGTGTTTATTGGTACCAAAAGGTTTATATACTATATATTATTATATATATTATAATAAATTATAAGGAGAAAAAATAAAATGGAAAATAAAGAAATAAGAAAATGTGTAGGTTGTGGAAGCACTCCTGAAGTTGTAAATGAGAATGGCTTTTGTGTAGGATGTCAAAAGCAGGAAGAAGAAGAAAGAGAAGAAGCAGAGCAAGAGGAGGTATGTCCGAGAATATGAAAAATATATTAAGTAAAGAAGATAAAGAACTATTGAAATTTGAAGATGATGGAGAAGGACATAATCCTATGTTTTGTGATGAATGTAGAGAACAGGAAAGAGAAATAGAGATTCCTACTTTGGAGGAAATAGAAAGTCAAGCTATAAGAAATAAAATGGTTAATAAAATTAGAGAATTAGAAATGGAATTAGAAGAATTAAAGGAGGTGAATAAAAAATGAAAAACACAAAACAAGATTTAAATAAGATGACTCATCAATGTAGCCTAGAACCACAGATGGGTAAATGTGTGTGGGGTTGGTGTGAGAAATATAAAGGATACCTTTGCTCAATATGTGGCAAAGAAGTAATAACAATAAAAGAGGTGAAGGAGTAAAATGGTATTAGAAGATTGGGATAAGAAAGAAAAAGTTGGAGTTCTTTTAACTTCATTGGAAACAATAAATCCTGATGAAATTGCAATAGAAGGAGACGATTTAATAGATTTTGAGAAAGTTAAAAAACACCCAAAGATAAAAGAAGTATTTAAGAAATTAAATGAAATGGGAATATCAAGAGCATATCTTATGGATAATTTTATCATGTCTGGAATGGTTCTTGGACATCTTTTAGAAAAATGAAATTTAAGAAGAAGATTAGAAAGGTTGGAACGAGCTATGGGATATTGTTGCCTATGTGGTTAATAATCTCTAAGGAGTTGGGATTGGGTGATTGGGTGGAGATTGACGGTGAGGATATTAAGATTATTAGTGAGAAGGAGAAAGAAAATGAGAATTGATTTTAAAGATAAGAAACTTACACATTGGTGTGATAAGAAATTTGTTAAACAAACTATAGAAGGTAAGGGAAAATGGAGAGCTTTAAATAATAATTTAAAACCTTGTGGATTTTGGTTAAGTGTTAATAATAGTTGGGAAAATTGGTTTAGAAGCGAATGGGAAAGTTGGAATAATGACAAAGAGTGTCTTTTTGTTGAATTAGATGATAATATTAATTTATTTATTATAGATTCAAAAGAAACTTTCTTAAAGGAATTTAAAAAGTTTATAAAGAAAGATTATTTAGAATTAGATATTTCAGAAAAATGGGATTTAAGTAAATTTCATTCTTATTTGAAAGATAAATATGATGGAATGATGTTACTTGAAAAGCCTTTTTTGGAACATCGTTTGGATATAGATTTTCATTATTTTTATGGTTGGGATTGTGAAAGTATTTGTGTTTGGAATAAAAATAAGATTAGATTTAAGAAGATAGGAAGTGGAAAATGATGAAATTATATACAAGAGTTTGTAGAATGTGTGGCGAGGTTTGTAAGACAATTTATAAGTATGGAAGGTTTTGTGATACATGTAAGGAAAAGATTAAAGTTGAAACTAATATTAAAATTAGAAAAAATAGTGAAAGGAGGTGGAAGAATAAGATGGGAGACCGAGGAAATATAAAAGTTGGAAAAGTATATTTATACACTCATTGGGGTGGAAGTGAAATTAAACAAATTTTGAAGAATGCTTTATCAAAGAAATTAAGATGGGACGATGAAGCATACTTAACAAGAATAATCTTTTGTGAGATGATAAAAGAAGATGTTAGTGGTGAAACAGGATTTGGTATTTCAACAGAAATATGTGATAATGATAATGTTATATTAGAAGTAGATGTTGAAAATCAAGAAGTTAAGTTTGGAGATACAATTAAAACTTTTAATGAATTTATTATAAAATAAAATAAAAAATATGTATTTTTTTTCTTTTTTTTTGTTAATTTATATAATTAAATTATAAGTATTTAAATATCTTGAAAATATCATAGTAATAAATTACATAGTAATTTATTAATTAAGAGGTAGATAAGATATGAATAAGGATACGATAACACCAAATAAGGTGTCGGATAATATATATACTCCGTTTATAGCACTAAACGAGGCAGATGTTGTTAAGCAGGCAGCACAGAAGATTCCAGTAAACTTTCGTGGCGAAGTAGAAAATGAGAAAATTCGGTTTCCGAAAGAGTTAGGATGTGAGCATCCATTTAATTTTAAGGTGGCAGAGGGTATTTTTAAGAAGTTTGGATTTGCTAATGCTGTTGTTAATAAGTTTATAGATTTTGTTGTCGGACCTGGATTCTTTGCTGAGAGTGATGATGAGAGGGCGACTGAGATTATAGAGCAGTTTATGGAGGATGTTAATTTTGATACATTGTTGAGGGCTTGGCTGAAGGAGGCGTTGGTTAAGGGTAATGGGTTTTTAGAGATTGGGGGTAAGAAAGATGAGGCTCCACAGGGATTGAAGGTATTGAATGCTAATTGGATGTATGTTGATAGAGATGATAAGGGAGTTGTTGAAGGCTTTAATCAGTATACGGGTGGATTTAAGAGATTGGATAAGAGTAAGATTACTCCGTTTAAGACATTTCAGATAGCACATTTAGCATTTAATAAGATTGGTGATGATGCTTATGGATTGGGTATGATTTCTCCTGCATTGGCGACTATTGATAGTTTATTGGGTAATAAGAAGAGTTTGAATATGTTGATGGATAGAAAGGCTAATAGTCCATATCATGTTAAGATGGGTGGAGTTCACGGTGGTAAGTATTATAAGCCGAGTGCAGCGGATGTTACAAAGATGGGTAAGGATTTTGAGTGGCTTAATAATAAGCACGAGTGGATTACAGATGGTTTAACGGATATTAGTGTTTTGGATTTTGGAAATTTTGGAGATAAGTTTGAGTTTATATTGAAGAGTGATATTGAGATGTTAATATTTACATTTCAGGTTCCGGCTGTGTTGATGGGAATGGCTAATATTAATGAGGGTATTGCTAAGGTTCAGATGGATGCTTTTGAGAGGCGTATTAGTAGTATTCAAGCTGAGGCGGAGAAGGTTATTGAGAATGAGTTGTTTAAGAGGGTGTTAAATGCTAATGGTTTTGATGTTCATGTTGAATTTCAATGGGGAAGACCTAGTAATACTGAGATGACAGAGAGATTATTAAAATTAAAGGATATTGCTTATAGTCCATTAGCTTCAGAGAGTATAAGAACGTTGGCTGAGAAAGAAATGGTTAAGTTATTTGAGTTTGATGAAGAAGAGTATGAAACATTATTAGCAGAAGAAGAGATTAGGAAAGAAGAGGAGAGAAAGAGAGAAGAAGAGAGGCAACAGCCGTTGGTTCCTGGACAGAATGCTAGTCAACCACCAAGACCAAAGCCGAAACAACCACAACCTAGACCGACAAGAAGTATGATTGATAAGTGTCCACATTGTGAGAATATTAAAGAGGGTGATTATAGTAAAATTGAAGAGTGGTTAGGGTTTAATTATAAAGAGTATTTAGGAAAGATTATAGAGGCAGTTAGAGATGAGGAATTTGATGATTTAAGGGCTATTACTGAGATTGAGAAAGAAGCAGGTAAATTGAGTGAGAGGCAGATTGAAGAATTAAAGAATGTATTAGAGGATGGATTTAGAAAGGGTAAGAGTATTAAGGAGATTACTAAAGCTGTTGAGAAGAAAGTTAAGCCGCAGGATTTATTGAAGGTTGAGGATGGTGTTATTGCATTGGCAGCAGGTATTCCGATTGTATTGAGTAAATCTAAGAATAGGAGTTTGAGTATAGCGAGAAGTGAGATTACGAGAACTGCTAATGCTGGTGCTATTAGGCATTATAAATCTAAAGGAATAGAGAATGTTAGATGGGTTGCGAGTTTCGGTCCGAGGACTTGTCCCGAGTGTGAAGCTTTGGATGGTAGAGTTTTTAGTGTTAATGATTTACCACCGCTACCGTTTCATAATATGTGTAGATGTATGACTGTTTCAGTTACAGAGGTATTATGATGAAAAAAAGACCACCTTGTGAGATATGTGGAGAACCGAGTTTAGTTTTTATGTTTGATAAATTTTATTGTGGATTGTGTACGGCTAAGTGGGATAAGAAGAATAAAGAGAATCAGGTTAAGGCTATGAAGGAGAGTTTAGATGGTAGTTAAAATATGTGAGCATTGTAATCAGAGGTATAGTGTGGAGAGTAATAGTGTTGATTATGTGCATGAATGTAGTAGTGGAAATGTGACATTGGATAATGAAGATGTTGTGGTTATGGGAAAATGGAGTGATTATACTGGGAGTGATGCTACGATTGGTGCTGCTGAGGTTATGTATCAAGGAGCGGAGAATAAGGTGTTTGGGCAGAGGGCTGATATTGAGGGAGAGGATGTTAGTGAGCATACTAGGAGAGGTGAAAGGGCATCTACTCATAGACAGAGGCAGAAGTTGGTTTATAAAGATTTTAGAGGAGGTGTTGAAAAATGAAGAAGTTAGATATTATGAATATGAGAGACGGTAAGGATACTTTGGTTGGAGAAAAACTTCCATGGCAGATTGTTGATGGTAAGATTACTAAGATAGAGAAAAAAGAGGTAGTTAAAGAAGAGGTTAAAATAGAACCTAAGAAAGAAATAAGGATACAAGGACCTGATGTTCAATTAGGAATTAAAGAAATAAAGATTGTAGAGAAAAAGAAAAAGAAGGTGAAGAAGTGATGGAAGAAGTTAAAGAGGATGTAGAGATTGTTATTAAGGAAACTCCGAGTGGTGGTACTATTAAGGAGATGGGATTTAGTATTAATACTGGACAGAGTGGTAGTGCTGAGTTTGTAAGTGCGGTTATTAATGGTGAGTTGGGGGTTATTATGATGAGTAGTGATAAGCAGGTTAGTGTTGAGATTAGTTTTGATGAGTTTGATGATGTAGTGTTGTTAAATGTGGTTAATTTTAGTGGTAGAAAGTATTTACCGTTGAGAGTTAGTGGTATGGTTAATAGTGGTGAGAATATTAGTGGTAGTTCTGAGAAATGGGTATTGAATAATAGGTTAAGGTTTAGAGTTAAGGGACCTTTTAATAGTAATGTTAATTTTTTAATGAGGTGGAAATAATGCCTGCTGGACCTGGACAGATTTTAGGGAGTCAGATTGATTCTATAAGTAATGCACCATATATTGCTAATGTAGGTAGCGATGGGAGGCTGTGGGTTGATTTGGGTGGGGATATTGTTATAAGTGGGGTTGAGATTGATTCTGTTGTTATAAAAGAGACGAGTCCTATTGATGATAATAAAAATAATCCTGCTTGGGAATTTGGATATACTGGAAGTGTTATAACTACTATTACTCAGTTTATAGATGCAGGAAGTTATGTTCAAACTCTTACTTATGATATTGGGAGTTCTATTATTAATATTGGGTCGTGGTCATAAATGGGATTAACTAATTTGGAGATAGAAAAACATTTAGTTGAGTTTGAGATATTAAAAAACCAGTTGATAAGGATATTTGAAAGTTTGAATATATTTGTTCCTTATACTGGTGCAACTGCTAATGTTGATTTAGGGAGTTTTAATTTAACAACAAGTGGAAAGTTTCAATCAACAGGTGGAGGACAAACGGGGAGGTTTTTAACAGGTTTAGCTGGATATACAGTACTCGCTTTTGATGGGGCAAATTTTGATATAAGAGCAGGAGCTGGAGGTTCAGCAAGCCAAAATGTTTTAAGGGTGGATTCATCAGGAAACTTTAATTTTTATGACGGCAACATCACTACCACAGGCACAATTAGACCTGATGGAGGCATATTAAATACTGGAGGTAATCTCTTTATAAGTACACAATTTCACATATTAAATGATACTTCATCTTCTACATCAGTTGACGCTTCTTTAAGATTATTAAAAAGAAGTGATACAACAGATTCTTTAGATTGGGAAGATGATTTATTGAAAGCAACAGATAATAGCACTCAATTAGATTGGAGTGTTTCAGGAACATTAGATTTTAAAGATAATAATATCGTTACTTCAGGAAATATTTATATAGATTCAGATAGTTCGGTTCTTGGTTTTGGACTTAATTCTCCAACACCAGACGCAACAATAGGTTTTGATGGAAATTCTTTTAATATCATAGCCAACGCAGTAACAGGAACTGATAATTTAAACATTACTGCTAATCTTATGGATTTAGGTGCTACACCACTTCAAACTACAAGTACAGGTAGGTTTGATGGAGGAATAACCGATGATGATGGTTTAGTAGTTATTAATCTTCAAGATGGATTTTTAATAGGACCGACTGGGTCAACAGGTGAGAGCAGACAAATTATAGATTGGGGAAACGGAATATTGGGGCGACCAACAGATGGGTCAGTTTCAGTTGATTGGTTGAATAGTATGCTGGAAGACGAAAGCCAAGGTACATCTCTTGATTGGCACAATAGAATACTTTATGCGTCAAACGGTACTGACCCAATCCTGAATTACAACACAGCTGGTTTAGCTGACTTCGGCGACAGCACTATTAAAACAACTGGAGATATTGAAATAAATGCAGATAATAAAGCATTAAAAATAGGATTAACAAATACAGATTTAGTTATATATTCAGATGGAACTAATGCAAGAATAGATGTTACTGGAATTGCATTGTTTGAAAGTTCTGGTGCATCAACACGGTTTGGAGTAAATCATGCAAGTAATACTGGATTTGGATTTTATATTGGTGGTGTGATAAAATATTCAATGGCTACATTTCAAGCAGATACAGGTAACTATGAATATTCTTTATTCAATGACCAATTAGGGTTAAGTGCTTTTCAAGTTGATGGTGCAACTAATAACATAAGGTTTTTTGCTAATGGGCAATTTGACGGTTCTTTACAAATAGGTTTAACTAACAATTATGTTTTAAGTAGAAATGGTGGAACAGGGTTCCTTGATTTTAAAGGGACTCAGGCAGGATTTACTGGTTATGATTTCTTGAGTGATGATAGTTCTCACTTAATGACTATTAAAGATAATGGTGATGTTGAATTAACAAAAATAAAGATGACTACAATTGGAGGTTATGCTATTAAAATGACAAACAAGACAGGAGCAAACAGTGTAGCTGGTCATGTTGTAACTCCTGACTCTGCAAATAATGATGCTGTTGTTAAGGTAGTTCAGAACGTGCCAAACGGAATAGGAGTATTCTTGGATAGTGGAGTAACTGATGGTTCGGAAGCTTGGGTTGTCGTTGGTGGGATTGCTGATGTTTTCTTTGTAGCGGCTGCAACAAGAGGATTTTTAGCAAGGACATTCGTAACAGTTGACGGAGATTATGTTATTGGGCAAGCAAAGAGTGAAGCACAGCCAACAAGTCCTTTTTCGGTTGATAAGCACTTCTGCGAAATAGGGCATTGTATTGAAACAACTGGCGGAGCTGGATTAGCAAGAACAGTATTACATTTCAATTAAATAAAATGGATAAAAAAGAAATTGAAAGATTAGAAGAAATAGTATTAGAAGATTTTAAATGTGATAATTTAGAATGTTGTAAGTACGGTGAATATGAACAGTGTTATAATCATTCGCATTCAATATGTGGAATTTATGAAATATATTTTCAAAGTAAATTGGATGGAGGTAAAAAATGAAACAACTAAAAGATATGGATTTAAATGAGTTAAAAGTATTGGCTTATGATTTAAGTATTAATAGACAAAAGTTAGATAATGATTTGGGTATTATTAATAATTTAATTTTAAATAAATCACAAGAAACTCCTAAAAAAGAGGAAAAAGTAGTTGAAAGTAAGTAATTTATATAATTAATTTATAAGTATTTAAATAAAAACTAAATTTTACAATTATGAGTTTAAAAAAAAGATGGTAGAAAAAAATAAGAAAGATTGGCGTATATTAGAATTTCATATGCCCATTAAAGAGACATCTTCTGTTAATGATGATTTCTTAATTAAAGGTATAGCTATTAACGAGACAACTACTAGAAATGGTATTACATATATTGCTTCGGAGTTGGAAAAGGCAGCACCGAGTTTTAGAAATAAGCCGATATTATTGGACCATGAAAATGCTGTAAAGAATATTGTTGGTAGGTCTACAGAGAATGTTAATTTTAGTTCAGTTAAAGCAGGTATAGAATTTGAGGCAAAGATTATGGATAGTAAGATTAAGGAGATGATAAATGATGGTAGGATTACAGATGTTAGTATTGGTGCTAGTGTTACAGATTTAGTAGAAAATGAAGATGATAATAGTGTTACAGCAATTGGGTTGGAAGGATTAGAGATTAGTTTAGTTGCGGTACCAGGAGACCCGGGAGCAAATCTTGCTAATGCTATTTCGGAGAGTGTGAATATTAGGAAAGAGATTATGATGGCTGGAAAAGAGCCTGTTAATTATTTAAATGATAAAAAGGAGGTCAAGGATAACATGGCAGAAGAGGAGCAAACTCAGGAAGAACCAACTGAAACACCAGTAGAAAAACCTGAAGCTGAGTCAGAATCAGAGGAACAATCTGAAGAAGAAGTAGCTGAAGAGAAAGCATCTAAAAAGCTTAAATTAGTTGAGAAAGAATTAGCTAAATATAAGAAAGCTGAAGAGAGAACTAAGTTGAAAGAAGAGCTTAAAAAAGAGATTAAGAAAGAGATGGCAGAAGAAGTTGAAAAACCTGAAACAGATAGTGATACCCCTGTTGAAGAACCGAAACCAGTAGAAGACGAAACTAAAGGGACTGTGGGAACAGAAACTGAAGAAGAAGAAAGTACTGAAGAAGGTTTAGTTATAGAAAAAGCTGATACCGGAAGAGGTTTTCAGATTTATAGAGACTATGACAAAGATGAGACAGGCAAATTCAAAAGACTTTCAAGATAATTTTATATTTAATATTATTGAAAGGAGGATAATTAAAGTAAAATGAGCGTAAATCCAATAGGATATGAACCAATTACAGATGGTGGAGCACCTAGAATAATTACAGCCTATGCTAAAGAAATTATAAGCGGAGGTCAATTTGTAGGAGCATCAGGAGCAGCGGGAGTAGTTGGTTCAGAAACAAGTAGTTATGTATCAACTGATATAACAGTTTATTTAACAGCGGGAAGTGGAAACTTTGTAGGTGTAGCTTTACATGACGCAGCAAGCGGTGGTGTAATAAGTATAGCAACAAGAGGGTCTATTTTGGCAGCAGTTAGCGGAGATATTGTTTTAGCAGGTACGAAAGTAGGTGTTAATAATGATAGTGAAGTAGTATTGTTAGGGTCAGGGATATTAGCATATAGAGCATCAGAAGATGTGGGAAGAATTTGGACAACTGGAAGTACAGGCGATTTCGTTATACTTGATATTCATGGTTAAAATGACAAAAGAATTAAAATTTGTTAAAGAATTATTGCAAACTTCATTAGGAACAGAAGGGCAATTATTGATACCAAGAAAAATACACGACACCTTGATTGAAGAGGTTGATAAAGTATTAATACCAAGAAGCGAAGCAGCTATATTTTTCGGACCAGGTGATATACCAGGAAGTTCTATAGATGTTGATTTAGTAACAGTTAATAAAATGGATGTTAGAGTAGTAGGCGAAGGAGCTGAAAGTCCGATAGACCAGACACAATATACATCGTTTAACCTTAAACCGGTTAAGTATGGAGTGGCTATTAGAATTACTAAAGAAATGCTTGAAGATGGTAAATGGAATTTACTTGAACATAATATAAGAGTTGCAGGAAAAAGATTTGCAGAAAATGAGACAAGTCTTATTCTGGCTGACGCGTTAGACAAAGCATCAAATACAGTTACTGGTGGGGCAGCAATAACAATTGCTAATATCACTAGAGCTATGCAATATTTAGATGATGGAGACTATTCACCAACAACATTGTTTGTAGGAATGGAAGTCTTAAATGATTTGAGAAATATTGATACATTTGTAGAGTTTAACAAGGTTGGGAATTTAGACATGCTCCAAAGAGGTTTTTTAGGAAACATCTATGGTTTGAATGTACTAAAGTTTTCAACAAACGCAGCACCGTCAACTACATATAGCAAATATGCGTATGTAACAGACAAAATGCATGCTTATGTTATTGCAGAGAAGAGACCAATTACTATTATAAATTTTGAATTACCAGTTTATGATATGAGTGCAGCAAATATCACTCAAAGAATAAAGGTAAGACAACTTAGAGCAGATGCAATAGCTAAAATAGAAACAAGCTAAAGTTAATTATTATTTTTTTATTTTTTTAACTTGTTTAATATAATATTTGTAAATATATAAAGGAGAAATTTGATAGTATGAAAAGGAGGAATAAGAAAAAATGGCAGTCACAAGAGGAATAGACGATTCTCAATCATTAGGCGGACTTAAAGATGGTCTTGCTGGCGATGAGATTTGTGGATTTTTAGGAAGTGAAGCAACTGTTAGTAACGCAACACAAGCTGGTAGTATAACTATTGGAACAAATGCAGGTTCGGCATGGGCAATATTTGGGAAACCTTTTACAAATGCCCCTATGGTAGTAGCATCAATCGGTTCAGCAGATATAACTGGAGCAGCAGGTGCAGGTTCAGCATGGGTATTTGTTAATAATATAAATACTGGAAGTGCAGAAATAATCTGCGGTATTGGTTCTGGAAAAGTTGGTTTTACTGATGGTCCTGTTTTAAATTGGATTGCTTTTGGTACTTACTAATTCTTAGTAACGCCAAAGAGCAAGTCCTAAACGTGGACGATAAGTAAAATGGTAAGAGATAATAGAACAAAATTTATTTACTTTCCTGGTTCACCTTCATTGTATGGAACTAATACAGGAAGTGATTTAGGAGCAATTGATATATACAGTGATAACCCAATTAATGGGAGAATTCAAAGTATTTATTTTGAAGGAGGACAATGGAATCCAGCTGGAAGTATTATGATAAGTGTTTCTGGAACAGCAGCAGGTTTAACATCTACAGAAGGAGTTATACTTGAAATGGTAAGTGGTACGGCTACTGGTCATCACTTAGGTGAAGATTGGATAGTATTTCCAAGAGCAACAACAGTTACAACAGTAGGTGTACCAACATCTGGAGCAGGTGGAATACCAGAAGTAGAGATACCAGTGTATTCTAATATAAGAATACAAGCAGGAAGTAATATAGTTGGTGCGGGCAGTATGGCAAGCGGAATAACTATTGTTTATATATAAATAAATTTTATAAACCAATATGGTAAGTTTAAGCGATATAGAGATAGGTAGTGTAATCCTTAATATGATTGAGGATATACCAATATCTATAAGTGGACTTCTACCAGTTTTAGTAGACCAAGAAGTTTATTTTGCTGAGAAATTAACAGGAGCAAGTATTGGTACATCAGCTATATCAAACGAACATCAGACAGCAATTATAAGTTTAGCAGCGGCACAAGTTGTTAGATTAATGGAAATGCAAGGTGTTGATGTTAGTAATATTAAGTTGGGTGATTTAAGTGTTTCAAAAGGACAAGGAAGTGCAACTATGGTAACAAGTCTTCAATTAAGAGAAGATGGTATACGAAAACTTGAGAATCTTGGATTTAAGTTAAATTACTATAAAGCACTTGGGTAAATTAATATGACAAAAAATAATGGAACATCATATGAAAGAGTAACAAGACAAATGGTAATATCAATAGAATCATCAGTTAAAGAAATTAAAGGTGATATTAGACAACTTACTAATCATTATTCTAAACGACTACCTCACTGGGCAACAATAGGATTTACATTGCTTACTACCTTATGTGCAGGATTAATTGTAAGGGGGATATATGTATAATGGTAAATTTAAGATATATTGGAGAGCACCAACCGAAAGGAATGGTTATAAATGCTGAAGAAAAAGAAGTCAAGGGACTTTTAGATACTGGAAATTATGAAAAGATTGAATACGAAAAAATTATTAAGAAACAGGATATAATTGTATTAAAAAAGAAAGAGGTAGTTAAGGATGACAGTATCAGCAGCAGAGTTTCATAAAGAAGTAAAGGAAATTCTTAAATACGGAGAACCTGTTAGGTTTAAGTATTATAATTCTAGTTTTGGAGCAGGTAGTTATTATGATGATGATGTTACATTAACTCAGTCTGGTGCAGATGGTTGGGCAACTGGATTGGTTCAACCGATAGATAATTTTGGTGGTGGTGTTGATGCAGTATTGCTTCAACAAGGAATGATTAAAGAGAATGATTCTAAGATTTATGTTTTGGGTAGTGTTCAGACTTCTGGATTAAGTAATATTAAAGTTGGATTGGGTAGTCCAAATTTTGAGGAATATGAGATGTTAGAGAGAGGTAATATTCAGTGGGTGGTTAATGGTAGTCCTGTTTATAAAAAGATATATGTTAGATATTTGACAAATGGGAGCTTTGTAGGAGAATAAGATGCCGAAAGTTATTGGAACTCATGGAAAGCTTGTTACTTATGAATTAAGAGGTCTTGCGAAATTTGAATTATTAATGAAAGCAAAAAAAATACAAATTAAAGATGGTGCTGATGCTGGTGTTGTTGAAGCAGGTGCTTGGGTTGAAGAAGAATTAAAAGAAGATATTGCTGGAAAAAGACCACCTACTACAAAGAATGTTGATACAGGGCTTCTTATTAATAGTATTGAGTTTAAAAGAACTAAGGAAGCAGAGGGTATTGTTAAGCCGAAAAGAAAAAAATATCCTGGACAGGATGTTACAACTCAAGATGTAGCAGTGTTTTTAGAATTTGGAACATCAAGAAATCCATTTCCAAATCCTCATTTTAGAAATACTGAGAAAAGGACTAAAGGGGATGTTAGAAGTATTATTGAGGTGGCAATTAGGAGGAAAATTGGTTAATTTATATAATTAAATTATAAGTATTTAAATATAAATTTATTTTTATTATAATGAGTTAAAAGCGATTAACTCAATAACCAAGCGAGGTAACAATGACAATAACGAGCGTTAATAGTGCAACTATAATTGCAGACACAGTAAATTTTATAAGAGATAAATTTAATTCTAATATAACAGACCCATTATCAGCAAGTAGAAGTGGTAATGATAGATTTGTAATGACAGAATATCCAAAAAGACCTGTTAAGTATCCAATTATAACAATAGTAGATAGTGGTACATCACAAATAGCGAGATTAGGAATGCAAAGTGAAGAAACTGCTGTTAGAATACCTATTGAGATTAGAGTTTGGGCAAGTAATGTTAAGGAAAGAGATACTATTAGTGATGAGATTTATAATTATTTGAGGACAAATCAATTTAGTGGTGATGATTTTATTGGAGCAAATTTACATGACTTTTCAATGTTATCAACTACAAATGTATCAGAAAAAAAAATTAAAAGTAAAATATTAGAGGTAAGCTATTTGTTTATAGCATCATAATTAATAATATGAAAAGGAGGTATTAGATATGGCAAAATTTTTAAGTGACCAAAATAAATTAGGTTTCTTTTATGAACCGAATACATATGGATTAGGAAGTCAACCAGCAGCGGGAACAGGACAATGGATTGGATTGGTACAGGAACATACTATTGATGAGAGTATTAATATTATTCCGATAAGGTATCAAGGGAGTACAGATAGAAATGTAGATGCTTTTGCGAATGGCGCATTAGATTATACAGGGACATTTTCGTATTTTCCACAAGACTGGAAATTCTTAGGGTTTGCAATAGGAAGTATTGAAGATTCAATAACAGCAGGAAGTCATGTTATGACTGAAACTAATAGTGATGATTTGATATATACTGGAAGTACAACTTCGTTACCAGCATTTACTTTAGAAGATAGTAAGACTATTTCTACTGGAAGTAACTTTGTTAGAGTTATAAAAGGTTGTATGGTTGATAGTTATACAGTTACATGGGCTCAAGGCGAAATTACATCTTGCGAAGTAGGTTATGTTGCGCAAGCTGGAAGTTTTACTTCAGGAGCTTCTTCAATAATTACACCTACAACAACTACACCACATTTGTGGAATGATATGACTATGGTTGTAAGTGGAGGAAATATACCTTTAGCAAATGGAAGTTTGAGTAATGTTACTGAAGCAACTTTAACAGTTAGCAATAATTTGGAAGGAGCACATTACTTGAATGGAAGTAAGGAGATTAAGGAAGCATTACCGTTGAATAGAGATTTAGAATTAACTGCTACTTTGAGTTTGGATAATGCAAATGCAAAGTATTGGTATGATAATTATTTTATTGGCGGAAGTGAGTTTGTAGCTACAATTTCAAGTATTGGAGCACCAGGAAGTTTATTTATAACAATGAATGGTTGTAGAATAAATGATATGGAAGTTCCAAGTCCAATGGAAGGTATAGTAGAACAGACTGTAACAATTAATCCACAAAGTATATCAGCAATAGC
>SDBT01001512.1_pt1 | contig 41120 bp, 68 predicted proteins | sample 2277101 | NCBI WGS metagenome assembly SDBT01 (sample SAMN10404973, study PRJNA504765) | marine sediment metagenome | isolation source: marine sediment core GS10_PC15, 103 cmbsf | place: Arctic Ocean: Southern Knipovich Ridge | collected 2010 | reverse complement strand
AGTGTTTCCAAATTAAAAGGTAAAAAAAATGGCAAAAGAAAAGAAGAATGCTGTGAGGATTGCCAAAGGGGTAAAAGTTGCGAGAGGAAAAGAAAGTCAGCTCCAAAAAAAGCCCGGGGGCTCGAACGTCGGTGAATATAAAAACGTTAAAAAGGGAAGCTTTTGCGGCCCTTCTGGCGGCTCTCCTGTCGGTAGTTATCCTGTTAATTCTAAAAAAAGGGCTATCGCTGCTTTGGCTTATGCCCATAATGCACCAAATCCCGCAGGTATACGTAAATGTGTAAAAAGCAAGTTTCCTGGTGTAGGAAAGAGTAAAACAAAAGGAAAAAAATGAAAACATTATTGCTCTTATTTCCTCTCATTTTCGTAATGAGTTGCAGTGGTAAGACAGAGAAAAATAGATTCGATAAATCGGATTTAGTCTCTTCTAAAATTGAGAAGGTGACCCCAGCTCAAGAGGTGCATCAAGCTACTGAGTTAAGCGAAGTTAATAAAGAGGAGACCCCATCTAAAAGTTGGTGGTGAATTTAATGAAAGATAAGGACTATTCATATAATCGTTTTGGGTCTAGGGGACAGAGAGTGGGCCAAGCCATTATAGATCTCGCTGATAATAATCAACATACAGTCGAAGAGGTCCTAGATGATATGGGATTAGGCGAAGGATATAGGCAGACTATTTTAGATGAATTTACGCGGAGTAGGGGGTATTATCCAGATAAATACTTCATTTTAACACTCACTACCCATGCACTCCCCGGAATGGGGATAACAAAGGCCTACAAGAACTCAGCACGATCATTTGTTCTTCCACTAAACAAAAGAGATGTAATGATTATGCATCCAAATTGTACGAAAGTTTGTTATTCGGTTGATACTCCTACTGAGGACATCCGAGAGATTTGGACCCTTCCAGGGTGGCAAGAGTGCAAAAATGTATTAAAAAATCCCTTTCTGTATGACCCTAATTTAGTTATGGCGGTAAAAGAAGTTACTCAGTCGTTCCAGGGAGTGAAATCTGGATAATTAGTCCTCTTTTCTACTCGATATTCCTCAGCAATCGATGCGATTTTAGATAGAGCTTCATTAAGTTGGTGTATTTCCTGACTTATTTTCACTAAATTCTCATTAAATTCTGCAAAAAGCATCTCTGTTTTTTCGCTGTCCGAGTAAAATCTTTCATTTGAAAACACAACACTAGAAATCAATAATAAAAATAACAGTAAGAAACGTTTCATCAGAATCCCCATTTAAACGCAATTTCAGTTCCACATTCTTTATAACAATCTTGAAAGGTCTTGGCGTAATAGCAATCGACTTCCACAAAAAAATGATCCTTCCATTTTGATTCGAATCCCACTTTAACGCGAGCACCTTTTGGATTGGAATAGGATTTGCCCCAAAAACTATCTCGTTCTTGGACCATAAGGGCATTGTGAAGATCTCGAAAAAGGGAACCTTCTACACGGAATTGAAATAGAGGTGAATAGGCCATTTCCCATCCCATGCCTACATAACCAGTAGTCTTATGGATATAGACGCTCTTAAGTCCAACTTTGTCTATTTTATGTGATGAAGATTTAGACGCTAAAACGGGATATAAATTATGGGATTCGAAGATAGGGATTCTAAAAAATAGAGTGCTTTCATGTTCCACTAAGATGTATTTATTTCTCAAATTAGTAAGAGCAGATAATTTAATATTTAATCCTTTAGGTTTGTGAAAACAATACTGAAATCCTATCCCAGATGTCTTGTACTTGTAGTTTTGCTCTTCATGATGCCGATAGAAAACCTTTGGTGAAAAGCAATGTTGGTGGGTAATTTCCTCTTCTGCGATGCACATGGTACTCGTCGCAATTAATGAGCTAATAAGTAATTTTTTCATATCTTTCTCCTCTTAAAGAACTCTTTTACTATCTCCCAAAAGTGTCACTCCTGTCAAGGTTAAAGAAATATTTTGACAAATTACGTAGAGTCCTGCTATCAATAAATTAATTGAACCCAGGACCGTGTGCGAGCGTCAATCGCGCTGGGATCATTTAACAACTTATAGGTGTATTGGGTCTCACCAACCAAAGGAGTGCGAATGTCTGAAGAGGCAAATGTGAGTGTAGAAGAGGAAACTCTTCAAGGTGCCGCTCAAACCAGCGAATCAGTAAGTGAGCATGACGACGTTTCACAAGACGAACAGGAATCTCAGCATCGAAAGCGCAATGATGCAGAGCACAACTGGGCGGAAATGAGACGGCAGATGCGGGAAAAAGATCAGCAAATAGACGAATTAAGTCGCCAGTTCTCGGAGATTTCAAAGAGAAACCCTCCAAAAGAGGAAGTCGATGAACTAGCTAATCTTGCCGAAGATGACATCTTAACAGTCGCGCAAGCTAGAAAGCTTGCAAAAAAAATGGCAAGAGGTGTTGCAGAAGAAGTTATTAAAGAACGAGAAGCTGCAACGGTTGACGAGAGAGTGCAACTTAAATTTTCGGATTATGCTGAGACTGTAACGAAAGAAAATATAGAACTTTTGAAACAAACAGAGCCTGAACTAGCTCAATCCCTCTACCACATACCTGATCCATACAATCAGGCTGTGGCTGCCTATAAGTTGCTTAAAAAGGTAACGCCACGCGGAGACATTTCGGAGTCTATCGAAAAAAAGAAAGCTCTAGAAAATTCTCAAAAACCGCTATCGGTTAATGCCGTTACTAAACAAAGCGCTATAGGTAATGCACATTTGTTTGAAAATGGACTTACTCAAGATCTGAAGAAACAGCTCTGGGGTGAGATGCAACAAGCAATGAAGGGATGAAGCAAGTTTTGGCATAAAAAAGGAAAAAGCTTATGTCTATTACGACCTCAAGCGTCCTTCCAGCGCCAGTACAACAGAGCTTTTCATTTAAGCTCTTGTCGGTAAAAAGTGTGCCGACATTAAATCTTAGGTAATTGACTTGGAACTCCTAACTGCATAGCAGAAGGACAACAGGGGGCAAGGAATGAGAATACAAAATATAAAGGTAGTTAATTTAGATGAAACGATAACAAGGTTTTGTCGGGAATTAGATACCATGAAGATTGTCACACATGACCATCAGCACGAAAAATTATTCTTCTATCACATAGAAAAAGAAGAAGAAAAAATCGAAGTAGCTTTTTGTCCATATTGTGGATTTTCATACCAGCCTGAACGACTAAACCCTGAGACCTCGAAAGAGGATGCGATAGTCTGAACTCTATGGAGACATAGAGAGGGAGATCCGAAGAGGTTTCCCCGCCTAGTAATAGGTCATAAAAGTAACAGAAATGACCAGTTCCTTACATGATCCATAAGATCCCAGCGGATCTTAAGGCCATGCCAAGAAACGGTGGTACTACGCTGAGAATGAGACGTTATAATCCTTTGGCTACTGCTCCAGTGCCATTGGGTAACAGTGGAGTAACACCTCCACCACAAACATTAACTGCCGTGAACATAGATGCACAAATGGACTTCTATGGCACTTATATTTTGCTTAATGAACAAGTCACTTTGCAAAACCAAGACCCTGTTTTAAATGAGGCTGCACAACGTTTAGGTGTTTCTCTTCGTCAAACTGAAGATCAGTTGATGAGAGATATGCTTGCATCAACTGCTAGTTTCATTAATAGTGTTGGTGGAACTAACGGAGATAATCCAACTGAAATAACTCGGTCGGACGTAGATACGGTAGTTCGAACTTTACGTGGTAATAACGCTAGAAATGTTGGCGTTACAAAATTTTCTCTGATTGACTTGGAAGCCCTAGAGGGCGACAAGGCGCAAGCGAAAGCAGCGTGAACGACTAAGTGAGAAAACGCCGAAAGGTGATGCGATAGTCTGAACACGACGTATATATGAATGTCGTGAGGAGAATCCGAAGAGGTTTTCCCGCCTAGCAATAGGTCACAAAAGTAACAGAATGTACAGCTTCTTATCAGGTGTCGAGGGACAAGATAAATTTGGAACTGCTCCGGTGAGAGATGCTTATTTCGGCCTGGGACACACCGATCTTATCGGACAACTCGATAATATCGCCGGTTTCATCCAAAAATGGAACTACCCTAATCAGCAATCTACGTTAGATCCTGAATGGGGAACTGTAGCTAACATTAGATTCTTGCTTTCAAGCATTGGATCTACAACAGCTAATGCATCTTTACTTGGTGCGACTGTCTACAACATCTTTGTTTGTGGAAGGGAATCTTTTGCCGCAATAGAACAGGACGGGTATAGCTCTCAATTTATCTATCGCCCACCTATCTATGACGGGCCATTAGCATTAAATGCTTCGGTTGGATACAAATTCGCCGAGGTCCCCAGGATATTGAATGACCAGTGGGTATTTAATTTACGTTGTACGTTAGCTTAAGGAGGCAATTAATATGAGTACACCAATAAGTGCCCAAATTACAGGCACCTTTACATCAACAGGAGTAACCGAAAATATTACTCTTCCATCAGGCTATACCGAATTTGAGATGATTAACATCACTGATATCGGTTCAGCAGCAGCAAACACAAACGTAATGCGTGCTACTGGAACTTCATCTATGGCAGCGGGGTCAGCTTATTATAACCCCAAAACCAGTGGTTCCGCCACTAATGGATTGGAAGTTACTACAGCTACAGGTGGATTTACATTTGTAGAAGACAGTGCATCTGTAGCTCTTGGAGCTGCTAACACTACTACTACTGCTGTATCTCAAGCAGACCCGGCTGTTGTGTCTTTGACATCAACTACAGGTTTTGCTAACACAGATGTAGTCCGTATTTTCAGCACAACCGCTATGTTAGAAATAGCCGGATGGGACTTCACCATTGCTGCTCTTAGTGCGAATACTTCTTTTACTTTGGCATATCTGGATGCTTCCGGATTTGCTGCAGCAGCCTCAGCAGGTACTATCAGACGTGTTCCTTTTGATCCTCGATTCTATCCAAGAAATCGTAGGATTACTGGAATTTCTGCTGCTACTAGTGCGATTATCACTCTTTCTGTAACTCACGGCTTTACTGCTGGCCAAGCGGTCCGTATTAAAGTTCCATCAGAGTTCGGAATGATTGAAATGGATGATCTCATTGGTAATATTACTGCGATTAGCACAGGTAACAATACGATTACAGTCGATATTGATAGTTCTGCTTTCACAGCGTTTGCATTCCCTTCTTCTGCCGTTGCAGGAGCCGGGGTAGAAGCCCCACAGGTAATTCCTGTAGGAGAAACTGCAAATGGTACCTTTGCGAACAATTTAGATGACGCAACTGTTAACCAAGCCTTCCGAGGAGTCCAAGTTGGTACAACTGTCCAGACAACTGGCATTCTGTATCAATGGGTAGCTCGAAGAGGGGTTGCTATTTAATTCCAAGGTTAAGGACTGAGATTACTCGGTCGCTTTGGTGAGGACCCGCGTCATTTGGCGCGGTGTCCTCTTTAACCACAAAGAGAGGAAAAAATGACTAAATTAAAAGATATTGCCAGTTCAACCACTCCAATGCAGGAACAAAAGGTTCTTGCGTCTCGAAAAACACCCAATATTCCTGACTACATCTGGGATGAAGCTAAAAAAGAACTTAAATTAGTTAAAGGACGTTTTCGTTTATATGAACAAGGACGTCAAGGTGGTTCTGAAAAAGTGACTTGGAGAAAATATCCACCAGAAATTTGTCCTATATTTCAAAAAACTATGCAAGACGGGGAAGTATATGAAATTCCTCTGTACGCAGCACGATTTATTAATGGATTTGATTCTTGTGCTAAAGAGTTAAATGGAAATATTCATTCATGTGCCTATGCAAAACATGGATTTAAGATGAGTAATCCCGATAACTTAATCCCTTCGACTGATGGGATGACCGAATCTGGAGGGGGAATCCCTGTTCCAGTTGCTGGAATATCCTCATATGAAAAGAGAATGGGATTTGAGTCACTGGAGTTTGGTAGCGGCATAGAATGACCATCGCGAATTTTTTTATTCCTAATCGTCAAAGTGTATCTACTATTACACAAGCCAATCCGGGGGTGGTTACTACTACCCAGGCGCATGGCTATGAATCAGGACTACGCATACGTTTTTTCTTTCCATTGGATGTGGGAATGAATCAGTTGTCGGATGTTGAAGTAAGAATTACTTTAATCGATACGACATCCTTCTCGATCGGTTTGGATACTACCAATTTCGACGCATTCAGCCCTGTAGGCACTGTGCAGACTCCACAGATCATACCAGTTGCCGAAAGGGGTGATAGCCTCTCACAGAGCGTCAAAAACAATGAAAATATAATCCCGGAGTTCTAAAATGACATTTCCTTCAACCCTGGCAGATATTCGTCAAAAAGTTCGAAGAATTACTGGACGACCATCAGCTGCTCAAATCACAGATGCCGAAATTGATAATTATGTGAATACATTTTATCGTTTCGACCTTCCTCAGCATTTAAAGCTTGAGAGTCTGCTTGTTAACTTTGAATTTACCACTACAGCCAATATCGCTGTATATGACTTTCCTCGAGACACCTATTTGACAAATATGCCTCCTGTTTTCATCGCAGGCTATCGTTCCTTTATGACTCAAAGTCGTGAGAACTTCTTTCGTAATAATCCTCAGCTCAATTTTTTACAAGAATCGGTTTCCACAGGTGATGGATCTGTTGGGCCCTATACCGGAACACTCATTAATAGACCCATAATTCCAGGGTATAAACCTAATCCTCCTGGAGCATATTCTGACAGCACGATAGCAGGAAACGATATAGAGGCCCAATTTTTAAAGTGGAATGTCCTTTTTTCAGGTTTAGGAGCTCCAGATGCGACCAGCGGGATTGCACCTTCGATTACTCTTGTAGATGATGGCCAAGGAAATTTATTTGCTACAACAGATACAACGACAGATCCAGCGTCCGCGAGAGGTTCCATCAATTATATAACTGGAGCTTTCACGATAAATACATTTACAGCCGCTATTCCTACAGGGAATGAGATTAATGCTCAATATATTCCTTATGTGGCATCACGCCCCCAGGCTGTCACGTTCTTTGAAGATCAGTTCATCGTTTATCCAGTCCCTGATCAGGCATATACTGTTTCCTTTGAGGTTTATAAATATCCCACAGCTTTAGCTAATGCTACGGATGATCCTCAGCTAGCTGAGTGGTGGCAAATGTTGGCATATGGGGCTGCTGATAAAATCTTTGCAGATAATGCGGACTTTGAAGACCTACAAAAATTCAGACCACTCTTGCAAGAGCAAATGAATTTGGTACTGCGAAGGACGATTGTCCAATACACCAGTGAAAGAACAGCAACGATCTATACTGAACAGACTGAATTCCCTCAAGATGCGAGAGGCAATTTATTCTCTGGTTTTTGATCAATAATCACTTGCATGTATTGTTCTATTTTCTCTAAATTGTCATCTATTTCATTGAGAGCGGTGTTAATGCTGAAAAATGAATAAAAATTAATCGATAAAAATAATCCTATCCCTAGGTAAAATATGCCATTCAATCCTTTCATCTATTTCCCTTCCTACTTTTAATTAATTCTACCAAATGGTACACAAAAGGAGAATACATAAACTTTTTTTGAGGACCAAATGACCTTCCAGCGAAATATTCCCCAACCGGGAGATTTAATTAGTGTAAGTCAAGATAATCTCTTGCAAAACTTCGAAGCGATAAATGACTCATATGACGTAAATCATGTTCTTTTCAATCAAACTGGAGACGGTAAGCATAAATTTGTAGAAATGCCCGCTCAAACGAGCGATCCTGCTGGAGCGACCACTGAAGTAACGCTTTTCTCCAGAACTAAAACTCTTCCCTCAACTGGGGTAGTCGACCTTTGGTATAAAAGAAACAATGAGGGAACGGCGTTTCAATTAACAGGTCCAAATCCCACAAATGCCACAAAGGGTTTGACATTTCTGCCGGGAGGACTCCTTCTTCAGTGGAATACAGAATCAACAGTGGCAGATAACCAAGCCTATACTTTTTTAACAGCATTCTCTTCCGCTCCCTATAGTATTATTCTTACACCTACTCGAGATGCGACCGCAGTAAGATCTATGTACGTGAAAGAAGGCACAGTCGCAACGGGTGGTTTTTCTATTAGAACAAGCAGTAGCGCTTTTAATAACCTCTTTTGGATGGCAATAGGCCCAGGACCCACATAATGGCAGATCCTTTTCTAATATCAAATATGCAGATTGGGCTGGAAAGGGATCGCGAACCTTGGCTCCTTCCTGATGAGGCCTTTCCTACCTTAGAAGATGCCTATCTATTTCGAGGTAGAATTAAGCGTAGACTTGGTTTTGATAATTTAGATCGATTGTGTCAACAAGGAACAGCAATAGATGATGGTGCTCGCGTTCCTCCCGATGATCAACGCACAGGCACTATTGGGTTAGCCGGTGCACTTCAAATCCAACCAGGATCGGTTATCATTACCGACAGTGTTACGACTTTCACGGACCAAGGGGATGGTACTTTTTTAGTAACTTCCGGAAGTGGAGATAGTGATGGTACCATTGATTATTTTACCGGTGCTTACGATGTTACATTTAGTGGTATGGATGCAGGAACGTCCAATGTAATTATTACGTTCTGTCTCTTTTTTGGGAGACCTGTGATGGGACTCAGGACTCGTGAACTCTCGGTTATCAATCAGGAGCAGTTGATAGGATTCGACACGGTGAAAGCTAATAGATTCTCCACCTCTCAGGATATTTTCGTTGATATCTCTTTTTATAAAACTACAGGAACCGCATTTTCATGGACCGGCTCAAATTCAGATTTCTTTTGGACCTACAACTATGCTAACGCATTTTGGGTAACAAATTCAGTAGCTGGCTTTCAGGCAACAATTGATGCAAGTGCGGGAAGTGGGGATGGGATTAGATGGTATGACGGAACAGGATGGATCAATTTTCTACCTCAAATAGATAATCTCATGCCCAATTCTACTTTTCTTATGGGAGCGAGAATTATTGTCACTTACCGTAATCGGTTGTTAATGCTCAATACTACGGAAGGGACATCTTTTGCCTCTTCAAATAACTTTCGGCAGCGGGCGCGTTGGAGCCAAAATGGGACTCCTTTTTATAATACTACGCGTCCTTCGGGTTTTTCAGGAGGATTCGATGTTGAGGCCTGGAATGAGGACGTGGTAGGAAAAGGGGGATTTATTGATGCTCCTACCTCAGAACAAATCGTCTCAGCTGAATTTATCAATGATGAGTTAATTGTTTATTTTGAACGCTCCACATGGAAATTGGCTTATTATGGTGACCCTATCCTCCCTTTCGTTTGGGTTCGGGTGAATGTGGAGTTAGGAGCTGAAAGTACGTTTTCAACTATTCCTTTTGATAAAGGGCTACTGGGAGTGGGGAATTATGGAATCGTCATCTCTAACGGTAATGAAATTAAAAGAATTGACCAAAAAATCCCAGATGAAGTATTTAAAATCCATAATGGAAATGATGGAGTTAAACGTGTTTATGGCATTAGAGATTTCCCTAGGCAGCTTGTATATTGGACCTTTCCCGACGAAGATTCGAATCCCACTTTTCCTACAAGAGTACTGGTCTATGATTACTTAGAAGGAACATATGCTATTTTCAATGATAGCCTCACATGTTTTGGTCAATATCAAGCAGTTAATGATATCACATGGGCCAACTTTCCTAATTCCTGGATTAGCCAACCAATCCCATGGAATTCAGGCCAACTTCAATCAGATTACCCTCTAATCGTCGCAGGCAATCAGCAAGGATTTGTATTTAAGAATTATAATTCTGGGCCGGTTATTAATGATCCTTCGCTTTTTATCACAGGGAGTACTCTCGCAAATCCCGCTGTAATTACTTCAGCCAATCATAATTTACTTGAAGGAACCTTTATAAAAATTAGTGCTATAAATGGATTAATTTTAGCCATAGTCACTGAAGCTCAGGGAAGCGCCTTAAACGCATCCACTTCTTTTTCAGGTGTTTTACAGAACCCTCCTATAAATCCTTCGACGGTTACCATAACTATTGGGGCAAACATTTTTACGGATGATGGGGACGGAAACCTTACGCTAGTGAGTGTAAATGCTGGAACGATTGATTATGCCAACGGAGTATATACCGTCAATTATACTGTTTTGGGAGCCGATACGGCAGTTACAGCCGATTACACAAAAGGTGTAAATGGCGGAGTCTTTAGAGTATCAGAGCCCACAACAAATACATTTGAAATACAATATTTCAATCAAACTGGGAATTTCATAAACATTAATTCTTCCGATTTAAGCGCCTATGTAAATAATGGATTGATCCAAGTTCGGAATAATATCAGTATACTTACCAAAAAATTCAATCCCTTAATAAATACAGGTTATCAACTCCGTTTGAAACAAGTGGATTATTTCTTGGAGTTTTCCTCTGGATTAGAATTTACCACAGAAGTGTTCTTAGACGAAAACAACAATCAGTCAGTGGAAGCCCTTGTGGTGCTCCCTGCCACCAATCTCCTCAGTAAAGTTTGGTATCCCACTTACTATGGGGCAATAGGCCAGTTTGTCCAAATAAAAATAAACTTTAGTGATGCACAGATGGTTGATGTAAATAAGTCTTCAGGTGACATAACAATTCACGCGCTCCTAATGTATATGGAAAAAGCCGGAAGGCTAGCATATGGGACCATAGTATGACATTTGCTCCTAATAACTCTGAAGCTCCTTACCTTCCTGTCTACCTTAAATTTGAAGAGGGGGGACAAGACCTTTACTTCCAGCTCTCAAACATGTATTCGGCTATTGCATACCGATTAAATAACCGAGAGATAGCACTGTACGGATTCCAAGAAACTCTTACAGGACAAAAATGGACAGTCTCCGGCAATTTACAAAAACAAAATGAAACTTTTCGAAAGGTCTTTGAGTTTGGAGCCATTGCTGCTGGTGCAACCTTAAATATTGCTCATGGAATCACGAGTATCACTCGTATAGTCAAATGGTATGGAGGGATCGTGACAGCTAACAATAAGAGACCTCTTCCTTTTGTTAGTGCCACAGCCGTCACCGATCAGGTCAGTGTAGATGAAGATGGGACAAACATTGTAATCGTTAATGGGGCCACCGCTCCTGCTATTGTTTCTGGGACCGTTGTTCTGGAATTTCTTAAGAATTGACCCCTTCTATATGTATTGGAGTTAAAATAATTATTTGATAAGATGGGAAAAAAAGGAGAGTTCCATGAGTTTTACACCCAGCGGCTATGAAAGATTTTCCACTCTTTCACCTCAGCAATCAGATATATTTAATCAAATTTCCTCTATGTTACAGGGCCAATTAGGGGGGGAGGGACAAGAAAAATTTGAAGCTCCTTATAAGCGTGAATTCCAGGAGAAAACGATCCCTGGATTAGCTGAACGGTTTTCCGGTCTTGGGTCGGGCGCACAAAGTTCGTCTGGATTTCGCCAAGCTTTAGGTGCATCAGGTGCGGATTTAAGCGAACGTCTCGCTTCTTTGGGTGGTCAGCAACAACAAAATTCCATGAGTCAATTAATGCAGCTGCTCGGAATAAATACTGAAGGGCTAGTCCCTGAAGCTAAACCTTGGTGGCAAGAGCTTTTAACCAGTCTTTCGGGAGGACTTTCAGCCGGAGTAGGTAGTATCGCGGGAGGAGCAGGAGGGAATGCATTAATGAGTTTATTATCAAATTTAGGAAGAAAACAACAAGGCTCAACAATTGGTCAATCAGGACAAATAACAGGAAAGTTTTACTAAAATGCCTCAACTTCAAATTTTACCACAACAACCTTCTTTTCAACAACAGCTCGGACAGCAAATAGGTGCTGGATTAGGCCAAGGAATTTCTGGAGGATTACAAAAATCTCTGGAGCAATTTCATCAACAAAAAAAAGTGGAACAGGAAGGACAAAAACTTGAAAAACTAGGTCTTCCTAAAGAACTAGCCGGACAAGACCCCCGCATAATACAACAATATTTAAGGGGAAAGCAAAAGGAAGATTTGATCCAGAAATATTTAAAGGACCCATCCCAGCAAAATCTTGTTCATCCTGGTGAGACCCCTGGCATAAGTAGTGATGGTGCTGAGAGAGGCCCTCTTACTCAAAAAGATGTAGAGATCGCCACATTAATTGACCCTAATCTTGGTCGAGCTAAACAAAGCGAAATGAAAATTCAGGCTCAAGAAAAACAGAATATTGCCAATCGAAATCTCAAAGTTTTTGATAAAACAACTGAAGATTTAAAATCACTCGAAGACTCTGACCAAGGGTTAGGACAACTAGAAAAATTATCCGAAAAAATAGGAAAAAACCAAGGCCAGTCTTTCTTCGACCGGCTCGCAAGATCTTATAGATTTGATCCTGAAACGGGAGGATTTACAAAATTTGGAAAGATTACTTCTACTCCTGAAGAAGAGAGATACATCAAATTAATCGCGGATCAAACCAAGACCATAAAAAATGATTTTGGGGCTCGTATTACAAATTTAGACCTCGAAGTTTTTTTAAGACGATTTCCAGATTTAATGATGACTCCCAAAGGTCGGGAAGAAATTTTTGGAACCCTCCGTGATTATACTGAAGCAAAAAAAATTTATAACAAGTCACTACGAAATGAAATAAAAATATCCAAAGGGAAAACAGATCCCTATGCGCTGGATGAAATAGTTGAGCAAAAAATTGGTCCTAAATTAGAGAAAATCCGAGATCGTATTGCGGAAAGGGGCTTTAGTTTTTCCGATAAAAGAGAAAATATACTTACTCCAGAAATAGCTCAAGATTTATTAAGAGAGGCGCAAGGAGATAAAGAAGAAGCTAGAAAAATAGCCAAAGAACGGGGATATGAATTTTAATGCCCGATATTTTTGACCAAATTTCTATCGAAGAAAAAACTCCACACGGGGATATATTTGATCAAGTAACATCTGAAGCGCCTCCCGCACCTTTAAGCGAAATTGGAAGGCATCTAGGAAGGACAGGTTCTCGTATTACTGAAACCTTATTGGGAATGCCTAGTGATGTCTTACGATTAGGACAACTAGGGGCGCAGCAATTAGAAAAAGGTGCAGGAAAAATCCGTGAAAAAATAGGATTAGAACCATTAGAAACCGGAATAAAAAAACCTGGAGCGCCTGGTTCCCAGGAATTAAAAGAATTATCGACTAGTATTTTTGGAGAAAAGGTTGTCCCTCAATCGCCGACCGAATCTTTCATTGATGATATTGTCTCGGATGCAGCCGCTTTAGCTCTTCCTGTCAAAGGAAAAATTCCTTTTCTTCGATCAATTGGAACAGCCATTGCAGGAAATATAGCCGTTAAAGGTGCAGAGAAAGCCGGTGTAGGAGAGAAAGGTCAGGCAGCGACTAAATTGGGTACATTTTTTCTTTCTGGCCTTACAGGAAAAGGAAATGTAAAAAAATATTGGAAACAGCAATATAAATTGGCAGATGAAGCTATTCCTTCTGGAACAAAAATTTCTACTGGGAATCTCAATAATAATTTGAGACAATTTGAAAGGGATACTCTTAAAAAAGGGGGGCCGACGGCAGCCAAGGGAAAAGTTCAGGAATTTTTTGATTCTTTATTTAAAAAGAGCCAAGGAGGGGACATGGACCTTGATGAACTGATCCAGTTCAAACATGATATAAATCAAAATCGGTCTGGCTTATACGGTAAAGAACTTTCCAGTACGGAACTTAGAACTACAAAAAAATATTATGATGATTTAGCCAACTTTGTTGAAGTGGAAATCCAAACTTATGGAAAACAAAATCGTGGTTTTTTGAAACATTGGACTAATGCGCAAGAAGCTTTTTCAGGATTTTATCAAAGTAAGAGAGTAGGAAATTGGATTTCCCGAGCCATCTCATTTGGTAAAATGGGAAAGGGTGCTCTTTTGTTAGCAGAAGCTATATTCCGTCCCGCCACATTGAAGGCCACAATCCCGGCTTTCGCAGCTTTTAAAACAGGGGAGCTACTTACTAGGATATTTAAAAATCCTACTCTGAGAAGGTTTTACGGGAATTTAATGAAAGATGCCGTTAAAGAAAATAAAGGAGGATTTATTAAAAACCTTCGTTCAATGGAAAAAGAAATCAAGAAATCGGACCCCGATATTTTTGATTCAATCTCCACAGATAAATAAAGAAATTAAAGCTAGCAAAAAAATACAAATCATTTTAGTCCCTCCTTTTACTCCTTATTTTTTCTCTCTATGCACGCAAAGAATTCATTCGGCTTCACGAGAACCCGGTCACCATCCTTTAGAAAGGCGCTTGCAAATCCATTTGTTTTACGAAATTGAAAGCGTTTTCTCATGCCATTTATGGTAGGCCACGGGTAGTGCAGGTTCCATTCGGTAATCGGTAAATAAATCTCTTTTGGTTCCATATGGCTTCAGTCTATCACATGTGACTATTTTTGTAATGTCAAGACTTTATTTTAATCGTGTGATATTTTAAAGAAAAGATTTAACAACCATAGAGGATCTAATGGCACGTACAAGACAAGGACAAGGGCAAACACTTTCAGGCAGCCCTTCAGGACAATTCACAAATTTCGCTCAAAAACCTATTCAATCTCTTAGAGCTCCAACCACCGCAGATACTGGATATGAATTAGGTCAATTATGGACGGACACTTCTACTGGAATAATCTACGGTCTTGGTGCAGTGTCTGGGGGTAGTGCCACTTGGAACCTAATGAGTCCAGGCGCATCCGATGTTGATACTCTAACTGGTGACAGCGGAGGAGCATTGAGCCCAGCTGCTGGAAATATTACGTTAGCTGGTGGAACCAATATAACGACAGTTGGTTCCGGCTCAACGATCACATTCAATCTTGATGCCACTGTAGTATTAGCAACCTCAATGAGCTCACCGATCTACACCGTTGCAGCTGCTACTGATCTCAATATTAATTCGGTCACTGGTCAAGATATCATCATGAAAATGGGTGATAATGCTGGAGCGAATAAAGTTTCATTCACCGACTCAGATGATGCTGAAGTTTTCGCCATTGACTCTAACGGTGGAATTGGAACTCTTACCAGTCTCACAGTTGCTGGTGCATTCACACAAACAGCTGGCGTAGTCAGTATTTCTGAAGACAATTCAGCTAATGCGGTAGGAATTGCCAATGGAACGACTGCCCGGGCGATTACTCTAGGAAGTTCTGCAGCGGCCCATACGATTACCATAGGTTCTGCAACAGGAGCAGCCAGTCTAGATCTACTTGCAGGTACAGGCAATTTTACTTTAGAAGGTGCCACAGGCACTACGTATGATTTCTCAGAAACTGGGGTAAATACAGGTACTTTTTCTCTTGCGGGGGGCACAGGGGCACGAATAGTAAACATAGCCACTGGAGGAACTGGAGTCAAAACTGTTAATCTTGCCACTGGTGCTATAGGAAATATCGTAACAATTGGAACCGTCACCGCGGCAGCTTCCTTAGATCTGCTTGTGGGAACAGGAAACTTCACTCTCGAAGGAGATATTGCGACAACATATGACATTAGTTCCACAGGAGTTAACACCGGGACTGTGAGGGTAGCTTCAGGAACGGGTGCTAGAGTTGTTGAAATAGCTGGAGGCGGAACTGGAGTCAAAACGATTAATATCGGTGCAGCGGCCTCTGCGGATCTTATCACAATTGGAGATGCAACTGGAGCTGGAAGTCTGGATTTAGTTTGTGGTACAGGAAATTTCACCTTAGAAGGTGCAACTGGTTCCACTTATGATATGTCAGCGACTGGGGTTAATACTGGAACATTTACTATAGCTGCTGGAACTGGAGCTCGTATTGTAAATCTTGCCACTGGAGGAACTGGAGCAAAAACAGTTAATATTGCGACAGGAGCCATCGGCAACATTGTTACGATCGGGACCGTAACAGCTGCAGCTTCCTTAGATCTTCTCTGCGGTACTGGTAACTTCACATTAGAAGGCGCAACTGGTTCCACTTATGATATGTCAGCGACTGGGGTTAACACTGGAACATTTACTATAGCTGCTGGAACAGGGGCAAGAATTGTCAATCTAGCAACAGGTGGTACCGGAGTAAAAACTGTAAATATTGCTACTGGGGCAATTGGTAATATCGTCACGATTGGTACTGTGACAGCCGCAGCATCTCTTGATCTTCTATGTGGAACAGGAGACTTTACTCTAGAAGGAGATGTAGCCTCTACCTATGACATTAGCTCAACAGGCGTTAACACAGGGACCGTCACCATAGCTTCAGGAACTGGAGCCCGAACTGTAGAAATTGCTGGAGGTGGAACTGGTATTAAAACAATTAATATTGGTGCAGCAGCAACCGCAGATGTGATTACGATCGGAGATGCTACAGGAGCTGGAAGTTTAACTCTAGCTGCAGGAACAGGAGAAATCACTGTCACCGGAACCGTTAAAGAGATTAGTGCAGAATTCTTAGAAGCTTCTGGCGATGAAATAACTGCATTTTCACAAAGCCCGATTCTACAATCTGTCCTAGATACCGGAGCTGCACCTACAGGTGCCACTGGAGATGTCAATTTGATGTATCTTCAACAGGGCGTATTGATGGAACAGTTCATCATTGGAGCGGGTCAAACCATTATTGCTCCTCGTATGACTTCTGTCGGTCTTGAATGTGCCCTCGATCAAGTAAACACTGAAGGAGTGGAATACAATTTCGGAGCAGCGAGGACTAACAGTAGACATGCGTTTACCATTGATACAAGTCTTGCATTCTTTTTTGAAGTTAAATTTGCTATTGAAGATATGAGTGGAGCGGGTCCTTTCGTCATTGGTTTTAGGAAGAGCGAAGCAAACAATGCAACCCTCGCTACTTATACTGACTATGCTGTAATAGGAATGAATGCTGGAACGAGTGCAACTGAGATTGTCATTATGGATGAACTTAATGCTACGGGACAGACCATTACCAATACTACTGATCTGTGGGGTGGGGATCTCGCATCTAAAACATTGAGAGTATTAGTGGATGCGACTGGAGCAGTCACCTATACAATTGATGGGGCTGCACCAAGTGTGACCAACGCTTTTACATTTGATACGACAGATGTAGTAGTTCCTTTCATCCACTTACTACAAAATGCCGATCTTTCATTGGTAAGTTTACTCAGTATGAAAGTCGGATTTACAGCGTAACATTAAGGAGAATAAATGGCTTACGGAACAAGAGCACAATTTGAAGCGATAAGAGAAGTAGCGTTTGGAAGCATTGGGGCTAATTATGCTGCCATCGGGACTGCCATTACTGACCATGCAAGAGAAGTAAGAATTGTAAACGGCACAGACGATGAAGTCTATATTTCAATTGATGGCACTACCGACCACATACGTATGGCGGCAAATAGTTTTTATGTAATTGATTTTTCCTCTAATAAAATAAGGGATGACGGTTTATTTCTCCCGATAGGAACCATCTTTTCTCAAAAACGAGTATCAGGAGCGCCTACATCCGGAGCGCTTTGGATTGAGGTGTTGTTCGCAGCTGGGGGAGTCTAATGTCCCAGGGAGGACCCAATAGTTCTTCAGGAAGCGGTGCGAATCCTATAGAGAGCCTCACAGGTAATTCTGGGGGAGCGGTTGGGCCAGATGGAGCAATGAATATTGATGTTCTCGGCAATAATGCAACGGGAATTGATGTTGTCGGAACTCCTGGATCTAATCTTCTTACCCTCTTAGGGCTTCCTTCTACTGAAACGCAAGTTGGTACGGTAGAATTGGCAACAGCCGTCGAAACAGGAACACTTACAGACACACTTCGAGCAATTACTCCTTCTTCTTTAGAGCCCATTCTGGTAACCCCATTTATGGTCGCGCCGGGGGGTGCATATACTACCATTCAAAGTGCTATTGATGCAGCTGTAGCGGCTGGAGGGATTTCTCAAACCGTTATGGTACGACCTGGATCTTTTACTGAAGATTTGGATTTTTCTGGATGTACTGTTTTCACTGTGGGACTTACTATGGTGGGAGCCGTTGCTCTAGGAGATGAGGGCCAATGTGAAATTATCGGTACTCATACTCCTCCTGCTTCGGGTACTTTAATCTTAAGGAATTTCAGACTTTCTGACGCAACTGCAATTTTTAGTTCTGCCGCCGTTGGAACGGCACGTTTAGTTGTAATAGATGCTGAGTTTAATGTTACTAATGGACATTCTTTTGATCTAGTAAACTGGAATGGAATCTTCGAGTTTTTCGATACTAATCCAGGAACTGGCGAAGATGGCTTCATCAATAATACTGGCGGCTCTACTTTATTCTTGTTTAGTGCTGGAATAGGAGCTGGAACCACTCAAACTATGACCCTTAGTGGAACAACTGATATTGGAGAAGGAAACATTAACTGTCCAGTTAATTTTGGAACGGGCTCAGCTATCGCTATTGATGTGTGCCAATTTACGCAGACAGTCACCTTCTCTGGCAATTCTACAGGTGATTTGAATATGTGTAGATTTTCTGGAGGTGCGTCTTCTTCTATAACAATGTCATCTTCAGCTAGTATTAGTATTGCCAATAGTATAGTTGATTCTGCCAATAATCCGTCGATTGCAGGAGCGGGAGCTGGCACATTAACTTTAACTCAGACCTCCTTTGAAGATAATGCCGCATTAGCTGCTACATTGACCTTAGGCTCATCTTCAGTCTATCCAGTAAATATGACAAATGGGGAACTTTTAATTGGCTCAACCGGTCAACCATCTGTGGCCGCTACTCTTACAGCAGGAACCAATATCACCGTTACCAATGCAGCTGGCTCTATAACAATAGATGCTGCTGGGGGTATACTAGCGATTACTTCTTTAACGAATGCCGATACTCCATATACAGTCCTTGCAGCTGATGAATATTTAAGTTGTGATGTTTCGGGAGGGGTTTTAACAATCGATCTGGCCGATGCACCCACTACTGGAAGGATAGTGGTTATAAAAGATTCTGGAGGCGATGCGGGAACTAACAATATCACCGTCACAACGACTGGTGGGGCTGTGACACTGGATGGATCTACCACCTTTGTCATGAATACGAACTTTGAAGCGGCAAACTTTATTTTCAACGGAGCGTCCTATGAGGTATTTTAATGGCATATAAACAAATTTCTCCACAAATAGTTTCGGAAGGGGGCACCGGAGCTATAACGCTTACGGATTTTGGTGTTTTGGTGGGTTCGGGAGTAGCTGCAGTCACCCCTTTAGCAGTAGGAACCGATGGACAGCTATTAATAGGAGCGAGTGCAGCAGACCCTGCCTTCGGCACAGTCACGTCTACAGGTTCTACCATTGACTTCACTCTTGGCGCTAATACATTAAATCTAGAAACTGGGTCCACTGTTGCAACACAATATAATGGGGACGTCGGAAGTGCTGCTCCTGCTGGTGGAATAATTGCTTTCCTTGCTGCTAGTGCCGGAACGACTGCTGAATTTCAACCAGGTGGTAATAATGTCAATTTATTATTTAATGATTCAGGTAATAATATCCTTCTTGGGAATCGTTTTGGGCCAGCAACAATAAACATTGCAACAAATAACACGGGGCTTGGTCCTAGTGCCTTAAATGCTTTAACCTCCGCATCCCATAATACCGCCATAGGATTTAGAGCTCTAACAACAAACACAGAAGGAGCACTTAATACTGTTGTTGGAGCTGATGCAATGTTACTTAATGTAACTGGTAACCAGAATACGGCTGTAGGATATAGATGTCTTCTAAATACTCTTGTAAGTTCCAATACAGCCGTTGGGCATATCGCTGGTGATGCTTCGGCAAGCGGAACTCGTCTTACAATTGTAGGAGACGCAGCCTTAAGTGTATCCGTAGCAGACGATGATAATACGGCAATTGGATATAACTCACTCATTACCTTAAATGGTGGGGAGGATAATACAGCCCTAGGGTCTCTAAGTCTAGTTAATCTTGCGACGGGAGGATCCAATATTGCAATTGGTCTCTCAGCAGGAACTGCTTTTACCACATCGGAATCAAGTAATATTATTATTGGTCACGCGGGCGTCATTGCCGATGACAACACTATTAGGATTGGAGATCAAGGGAGTGGCACAGCACAACAAGATCTTACATTTATAGCGGGCATTACAGGAGTCGCAGTATCAAATAAAAATATAGTCAATATTGATACCTCCACAGGACAACTAGGAGCCGAAGCGTCAGTTGATGTTGCCAATGGTGGTACAGGGGCTACTACTCTGACGGGGGTTCTCACAGGTAATGGAACCGCAGCATTTACAGTGAGTACTGTCACCGATAATACAGTAGTGATGGGAAGTACTTCTAATCTGTTGCAAGACACAACAATAACCGTTACCGATGCGGGAGAAATGATTAATGCATCGCAGCCTGCTTTTCTAGCTGTTCTTGGAACTTCGGATGCAAATTTAACCGGGGACGGTACTGTCGTTTTATTTGGAAATACCACTGTTATGACGGCCTTAACAGAAATATATGATCAAAATTCTGACTTTACAGTAGGGGGAGCGGGAGTAGCGGCCACATTTACGGCACCCGTAACTGGAAGACACCACTTTGAACTACTCATTAATCTTGATGATGTCGCCACCCAACATGACTTATGCCAAATGAGATTAGTAACTTCCAATCGCACCTACGATTTCGCAGCAGCTGACGTTGGTGCTACTATGAGTTCAGCAAATGTCTATACATTATTAGGATCAACTTACGCTGATTTGGATGCAACCGATACAGCTCATGTCACGTATATGGTCTCAGGACATACGAAAACGGTCGATCTTCTTGGAACAGCGGGGGCCGTAGAATTTTGCACATTTAGTGGAGCTTTAATTTGTTAAGGAGAAAAAAATGAAAATACAAATAGATGGTAAACAAGTTTTTGAGTTAAATGCGACTCAAAAGAAAGTAATTCAAAACGATATTCCAAGTGAAATCTTCATTTCTGATATGGAAAGAAGGGCTCGATGGGTTATCGAACATAAATATGAAAGGTGCCTCGATCGTCTAAAAAAGGAATGGGAGCCTAAATTACGGGGAAGAGTTCCTTCCGTTCCTACAGATCCAGATGCTTTGGCAGAGCTAATTTTTTCTCAGCCAGATTATAAATCTCGCTCTGGAAGAGACGTAGATGCCAAAAAAGAAGAACATTTGAGAAGAACAGGACAATAAAATGCCCTTTATTGATAAAAGCACTCTTACCTATCCAGCAACTAATGCTTTTCCCGTCAGGAAATGGCTCGATACGCGTAATCCAGTATCTGGAGCTAACGGTGATTTTAAGAACTTCCGAGTATTTGATGTATGGATTAATGAAGCCAATCAGACTGCTTACATTATGGTTGATAGAACCGTAAATTCCGGTACTTGGCTGACAATGGCAACAACAGGAACTGGTATTCTGACGATAACTGGAAGCTCCGGTGGAGCGGTTGGCGCTGATGGCGCTGATAATATCAACCTAGCCGGAGACACTAACGTCACAGTCGTAGGGGACCCTGGAAACAACAAATTGACGGTAACCTTAGGCGGAGCAGTAGCTGCTTCTTTTCCAACTGATGCTGGTACGGCAACCCCAGCTGCCGGAGCATTAAGCATTTTAGGAACTGGCGGAACGACCACCTCGGGAGCTGGATCTACGGTAACTGTCACTTCGGGCCCTACAGTGCCAACTTCTTTTGTTTCAGATTCCGGAACGGCTATACCAGCGTTAAATATTTTAAATATTCTAGGAGGCACAGGAGCGTCAACGACGGGAGCTACAGACACTATCACAGTAAATGTTGATGGGACGGTGGCAACCACTTTTACTTGTGATGCAGGATCGGCCACACCAGCTGCCAATAATCTGAATGTTATAGGTTCAGGATCGACTACTACGTCCGGAGCTGGTTCAACGGTCACCATTCTGTCATCTGGGGGAGGGATCTCCTGGAATCAAGTTACAGTAGTAGGACCGACGACTATGGCAGTTGACAATGGCTATGTGGCTAATAGCGCCTCACGCGTACAGCTGTTGCTTCCCGATATCGCTCCATTCGGTAGTGTGCTTGAAATATTGGGAAAAGGATCTGGCGGATGGCAGTTAAATCAAAATGCGGGAGAAACTGTCTTGCTAGTAGATGCAACCACCACATTGGGTTTGACAGACGCAATCCAATCTTCCGAATCTGGGGCTACTATTCGATTAGTGTGTATAACAGCTGACTTGGTCTGGCGTATTACTTCTTCAACGGGGAACTTAATCTTTAACTAGGTGAATTATGGTCGAGTCAAATAATGCAATAAATAACACAGTCGGAGCTTCAATAACTGGAGTGACTAATACGCTCACTGTCACAAATGCCTCAGATACGGCCTCATCCGCCGCTAGAGCGACTATCACAGTTGGAGGCACATCAGCAGGCGACCCCTCCCTTAACTTCAATGTAAGTGGCACTACCGACTTCGAGATCGGCATCGACAATACTGACTCCGATTCGTTCAAGATATCTGCCTCAACTGCTCTTGGGACCACCGATACCTTCATTATGACAACGGCAGGTGAAAGGACTATGCCTCTTCAGCCTTGTTTTTTAGCAATATTAGAATCCAATGATAACAACGTCACGGGGAATGCCACAGGCTTTACTTTAGGATCAGTCACTGCTCTTGTTGAAAAATTTGATCAGGGGGGTGATTTCGTAACGAGTGGAACATTTACGGCGCCTGTAACTGGGAAATATTTCTTAACCGCACAGTTCAAGGTAGGAGGTATTACATCTGCAATGACCGCCGGAACAATGAATATACGTACCAGCAATGAAGTATTTCCCGGAGGCACGCTTAATCCCGCAGCCGTAAGAACCATCACGGCATCCGCAGACATAGTTAATTTCCAAGTCTCCGTCTTTGCGGATATGGATGCAGCAGATACTTCCACAACGGATATAAGCATTCACGGAGGAGCTTTGGTCGCCGATGTTTTAGGCGACACAAATGGAAATACCTTTTTCTCTGGCTTCTTGGCTGTTTAGTCCCAAGAATCCTGGCACTTGGTTATCAGTCGTTTTATCCTCTCTTTTGCTCCCTTATCCCCTAGATGTAGATATCCCTCGGGTACTCCTATAAACTCAATATAATTGTGTCCTGCATTCACTTTTCTGCTTTTAAGGCCCTTTCTAAGAGCTTCACCATACTCACTGGTCTTTAGCCATGCCTTGACCTCCGTTATGCGATCCTGAGTCGTTTTAGGCACCTTCTTGGTCATTGACCATTCATTTTTCAAACACGATTTGATCCAGCCAACAGGATTTGGGATCTCCTCTTCTTGCTTTTGAAAGTATTCTATCGCCAGTTGGACCTTGTCTGCTCCGTAGCTCTTGAGTAGCTCTCTCTGCACCTTTTTAGAAAATTTATTCTCTTGAAAAAAAACTACAACAGACGCGTCAGCGTCCTCTGACACCGCAGGTGCTGTAGTAGTTTCTTTATTACTATTTACTTTACTTACTATACCACACTGGAGTGTGGTCTCCGAGTCACACTGTGGTGTGGTTCGTAAACCTTTTTTGAATGTCCTATGTACCTCAATGAGGCGTGATTTTCTAAAAGGCCATTTGGGATGTGGTACGGCCTTTTTATTTATCAGCCCAATAGACTCTAAATTCTTGACCATTCTTCCCACATATGAAGCATTTACATCCAATCGTTCAGCTAAATAGGCATCGCTAGGGTAACAGGTACCATTTTTGTGAGCTAAGCCACTCAAAAGCATATAAAGCAGTTTTTCCATAGCTTTCATTTGCTTGGAATCCATTATTTCAGATGGCATCACATAATATAACCCTCGGGATTCGGGATAGGTAATCTCTCTTAATTCTTCTTCGGTAGGAATTTTTTCTTCTTGAGGTGGTATAGACGGGTATGACATTTTTCTTCCTTTTTTTGGAGGAGAAGCTTGACCTTTATCCGAACCCTTGACTATAATGAGCGTTATGTTATTATTTCGATAAGTCAGGGATTCGGAACAGCGTCTAAGCATCTCCAAATCTTTTAAGGGACCTCTTTTTGGGGTCCCTTTTTCATTTGCTCAAGTTCATCGTACATATTTTATCAAAAATAAGTCTAGCCAAAATCATCCGAACTCATTAGTCTTAGACTTTTTGATAGGACATTTTATGCAACCACACTGGATACAAATAGCATTGCTCTCATTCGGAATTATTCTCAGCACCTCCTTTTTTCTACGCTCCTCTTTTCTCAAAAAAAAGAACGCACAAAAACTTGAAGACATCGACAAGAAAATAGAGAGCCGTCTAATTCTGCTGGATCTTAAAGCAGACCTCATACAGAGGAGTCTACAAGAGGCTGTTTTCGAGTTGAAAACTATAAACATTAGAACAGTCATTGTCGAAACACGACTGGAAGAGAGAAAAGAATCTATTCTCCTAGAACCAGGCACAGCACTCACAACCCTTGGACGGGCTGCCAAGAGAGGAAGACCCCCTAAGATTACGCACAAATAAAAATGGGCGCTTATCAGGGCGCCCGTAAACAAAATAGGAGTTATTATGCATGGTCTTCTATTGAAGTTCTCTCGCTTTAACGCCAAAGATTCCTGGTTCGACACTCCCTATTAGAAGGGCAGCTCCCCAGGCCTTTTCCCCCGTCCTTCCGACGGCTCGGTTAACTTGGTTGTCGTTAACGAATTAATGTTAACAAATGGGCGCATTTCATCCAAGCTCTAAAGCGCCTGATCTTCTAATAAAGAAGGTTGCTGCTCCCCATTCTTATGTACCTCAACGACATTGTCAAGCTTTTTCTTCGACACCCAGTTAGCATAGTGTTTCATAAACGGTTCTGGATTCTGTACCCACCCCTCTATTACTTCCCGCATTGGTTTAGGGGTTCTCTCTTTACAGAAGGCCAGATAAGACTCTAAATATTCAGGCTTCTCAAGAGTAATTTTTTTGGAGATGAGGGTCTTCATCTCTTTTATCGAAATAGGCTTTACATCCTCTGTTTTGGTTCTTACAGGCTGCATCGCTTTTTCCCCATCGTCATCACTTTGAACGATTCCGATCATCGCTGCTAAGGCATACCGACGCGCATAAGAGAGAGCTGAGCCCATTGTCTGAGGGTCCTGTTTCGTCAGCATTAATGGAATCAAGCTGCTAATCCATTCCCCCGACGAATGAGTCAAGATCGTTTCTAAACATACGCTTTCTTCACGCACCTGAGGGCATTGAATTACTGCGAGCTCATTAGCACTCAGCGCCTCCCGACACGCGTCCCACACCCCTTCAAGAGTGGCGTACTTGCTTTTGTAGAAAGGATTGGCCCCAGTTTTCTTAGCGGGGTTAAGTTCTCCTTGGGCTTTGCTTAAAGCTGCTGAGAGTTTTGCGAGTGTTGCACTCTTGTTCATTGTATCCATCATTTTCTCCTTGGTTCCTATTTTCCCAGGCCATCTACTTTGATAGCCCCAGAATTTAACTTCTTCTTCCCACTCCTCAGTTGGAGTGAGTTCCATTTTATCTTCAATTTCATCATCGGGAACATCCCATTCCCATCTTTGGTTCGGGTCAAACATTTAAACCTCCCAACACTCCGCCAGACTATACCAATATTCACAGACAAGGGAATCTCCCTCCACTTCGATTATTTTATCTAAAATATGCCTCGCTTCTTCGTACTCAACATCTTTTTCTTCCATAATGTTTTCAGCGGTACATTCATAGGCTTGTAGCCACATTTCTTTACACATGATTTCCTCCTAGTTCTGGTAATTTTCTGTTTTTTTTCTTTAGGGATTCCTCCATCAGGTCTTTTAAATATTTATGAAGAACCTTCCTTATCTCTATCTTATGCTCTAGCAATGGCTTTCTTTGGTGAGAAAAATAGCAGTCATAAATAATTCGTTTTGTTACCTCGCACCAAATTAAAGATCCCAAGTCGAATTCTATATGAACCGTTGGCCAATTCCCGCGTTTAAAAAGAAGCTCCACTCCTTTAATTTCGTTTGAAATTTTGTTCATTTGGGTAAATTCGCTTTTAGTTTCCCCTATGAATTTCTCTAATATATCGTCCATTTTCTTCTCCTATTTAAAATATTTATTGATTCCTGAATAGACTGTTGCCTCTATTTGGGCAAGCCTTTGAGCGTCCAGAACTTTTTGCTTGGTTTCCGCGATCTCAAACAAATGAGATAGGTTCTCTTGTTGGAGCCTTGTCAGCTCCTTAAGAATTTTTTCTAGATAAGAATATGAGTACGATGGTACATTTGACTCAAGTGACATGTTACCTCCCGGGTTTCTGTTACGGTTATTGAGTATGTGTTAGCCCTGTGTCTCATCACAGGGCTTTTTCATTTAGTCCACATTATGTGTAAAGGTTGACATTTAGGTCAACCATTAAAATACCGATAGGCATGAAGTGCACTTTTTGCTACTTCCCAAAGCTCCTCTGTACAGTGAATTTCTATTTCCTTGGCTTTCTTCCCATCCTTTTTAAGATGGATAAACCATACATGCGGATCTAGATCAATGCCATTCTTCGTAGCCAAATAATGATAAAATGCGCCCTGTAACGCCCACATTTTTTTATTTGCTGTAGCTGAAGTTTTGTAGTCCACTAGAACGCGCAGGTCTCCAATCTCCATAATGGCATCTACGCATCCCGTAATTTTTAATTCATCACAGTAAAATCTTTTTTCGGTCGCTATATATTTTGCTCCCTCATTACATTCGTTTTTCCATGTCGACCAACTGAGGATATAACCTAAAGTATCCCTTCCCGTCTCAATGAAAATCCCATCTGCTTCGGCACCTATTTTCTGATGTACTTCAGTTCCAATCCGGCACTTATTATCTAAAACATTTTTATCAATATGGGCTAAGTGATTCCACTGACCTAAAATTGATGAGACTCTAGTGTATCCTTCTTTTATCTCTTCCATAGATTCCTCCCTTTTGCCTTGACTTTAACGGACCCATTTCTTATTGTCAAGGTTTACAAATGAAAGGACAAAATATGTCAGACAAAAGCGCACAGGTTATAAAAGAATTTCTTCAACTACATTGCATGACCATCTCAGATTTCTCTCGATTCACTGGAATGTCTCGGTACACTATCCACAAATATCTAAAAGGTGGGAATGTTCACCCCGTAGCTGCTTCTAAAATGGAGGAAAATCTTTTAGCCAATAAACGGATCTTTTTCCCGAGAGAAAAATTAATTGACTAATTTGTTTTTCCTCCCTATTTAAGTAGTAAGGAGGGAAAACATTGATATCAATCGAACTATTCGGTAATCCAATACCACAGCAACGCCCACGATTTGCTCGCAGAGGAAACTTTGTTTCGTGTTATGACGCTCAATCTAAAATCAAAGAAGCCTATCAGTGGCAGATCCGTTCCCAATTTAGAGAAGATCCTTTAGCCGTCCCTTTATCCATGGACCTTGTTTTTTTTATGCCCATTCCTAAATCCGAGTCAGGGATAAAAAAGAGACAAAAGGCAAATGGACTCATCGCCCATACCAAGAAGCCCGATTTAGATAACCTGGTCAAATTAATTTTGGACTGCATGAACAAGATTGCTTTTGTAGACGACTCTCAAATCGTGGAGATCAGAGCCAAAAAGATTTATTCATCTAAACCAGGGACCCTCATACGCCTCATCCCTCTCTCAGATGAAAAGAGGAATTTATTGTATGAAAATTGTGCAAGAGAGAGTTGAGAAAGAAGATTATTTGGAGATGTCTCTTTCTCTTAGAGAGCACGAACTCTTAAAAGAATATATGATAATCTCAAAAAAATGCTATATATCCGGAGAAATGACAAACGTTGGAATCAAATTACAACTTGGAGCAGAAGATGATCAGGAATAAGGTTCAAAAAGTCTGGGATTTCATTTTTAGAAATGACCCGTCTTTACAAAAAATACCTTTATATATTGCGCAAAAGACTGTCAAGGGTGACACTATTTTACAGAAGATTTTCATTCAGCAGTTTCTTTCCTATGAAAAACGAAAATGACAAGTTTGTTTTGTGAAACATAATCACTATTATAAGACCTTGACGTTCAACGACATTTATCTTATAATTCATAATTAAATCTAGCCGGTAAATACTATGAATGAAAGATTGACAAAGGAATGGATAGAAAAAGTAAATAAAGACTTTAAAGAAATAGCAGAAAAAGCGCAAAGAGACCGATGGAAAATAAATAACGCGTACCCGGGGGTGAAAAGAGGACAAAAAAAATACCTCACCACCTTAAAAGGAAGGCGTGCAAGAAAAAAAGTTTTATGTACCCGAGCTTCTCGTTTCAAGATGTTTATTCTTTCTCCACAAGAAACAAAAATGATCCAGGACTTTTATCTAGAGTGCCCCGAGGGATTTCAAGTGGACCATATCTTCCCCTTAAGTAGAGGAGGGATTCATTCTCTTTCCAATCTTCAATGGCTTACGAAGGAAGAAAATATTAAGAAGGGGCCCAAGTTAAATTACAAGGTCATGGGACGTGTTGAATGTAGGTGCGGAGTTGACGAAAAATATTTTTTTAAAGTAAACCAAAGGAAAGCACCATCCAAATATCGGAGAATGAGAAATCTAAATGAGCGGAATTGAAAGCCTCACAAACTACGCAGAAGAAGTGGGAGGCATCTTCAGATTTGATGACATGCAGGTTGTTCCTTACAATCACTGGCGTAAAGACTGTGAGTGGATCGTACTCATTATTGAGGGCCCCTCTGAGTCAGCAGCTGTTATTCCTGTAAAAGCGCTCACTGCCAAGGAAGCATGCTCTTTAGCCATTAACCTATATACCAATATTTACAACGGAGAAGATGATGTCGTTTGACAAAAAAGTTTATACTATGGAAGACAATGTTAAATATATTGCATTCGGGATAAAAGATTTAGTGAAGGCCGTTCAAGGCTTGGATAATACTCTCCAACAAATGCAATCCAACCCAACTCCCTCAAAAAATGATGACAGAAATGAGTTCCCTTCTTAAAGTAATCTCTTTGGAAGGAGGAAACCATGAATATCTTTACACGCTTTAGCATTATTTTAGCGTTAGGCTATGGGAATATCTATTGCCATGTGGTAGATGTACACCTGCCATCAGCGGAAGAAAACCAGATGATGGAAGACGCTCAACAGGACAGAGAAAATCAAGACGCTAACGATATTCTCAATAATCCTGACTGTACTCCAGAAGAAATAGACGCAGCAAATAATACTCTCGTGGAGAATGGCCGTTTAGTTTAAACCCAAAATCTTTCGATATACGGTGTCCACCCTATTACCCTCTCAAGGAGAAGTGTAAGAAAATAAAACGCCAATATTCCCACACATGAGATGGTCAATATTTTAAATAACCAGCTTTCGTGTATTTTTTCTTTCATTTTGTCTCTCCATTTCTCGATTTAAAAAAAGCATTCGCAAATTCATCAGCCTTTTTCTGTGTATTAAAGTGATATTTTGTGCTGTCTATTTCCACCCAAAATATAAGGGGTAAATGTTCGGTCGAGGGGGTAGAATATAATCTCACGAACACGAATATTTATATTTCCTCTCTTATAACTTCCCACCCCAATTTCTTTAGACGTTCAATGTGGGAAGGTTGTAAGCATTTTCTCATGAACACAAAGCATAACATCTTGCTGATAGGGCATACAGGATAAAATAGTGGACGCCCATATACTTTCTTTTCTGTGAATTTAATTTTCATTTTTTTCCTATTTTTATCCGAACTGGTGGAATATTGCTTTTTCATTCATTCTTTCAAATGAGTCTAAAACTGCCTGTTTTATATTGTTATTTTTCTCGACAAAATAAATCACATCAAATTCTTCCCAGAATTCAGTCACGTCATATTCAATTTTTAATCCATAATAAAGGTGATAAGCAAAAAATAATTGCTCGTATCCACGCCTGACCTCTTCATCGTTGAGGAGTAGCTTTAATACTTCACTTTCTACGCAGCTCATTTTCCTCCTACTTGTTAAGGTATCTTTCTTTTGCTTCATTGAGTGCATCCTGAAAAAGTTCTTCAGCATTAGCACACGAAGGAGCGACTTCATAGATTTTTTCAGCTAATAATGCCATTACAGAATGGAAATACGAAGGTAGACTATATTCACCATGTATATTGTGGAAGTCAATTGAGGAATTGATAACCCCTCGTTCTATCGTTTGATGGGTGCACTCATTCTTTTCTTTTGGTAGTTTTTTCATTTCTATCTTCTCCTATTTTGAAATGGGGCTTACACCCCATAGTTTTTTAATTCTTTAGTAGACTCAAATGAATCCAATATTTGCCAGGCGGTAGAATAGCGGTCAATTAACATTTCACCGGATCTCTCGAGGTACGCTAATTCAATTTCTGCGTCACCTTTGAATCGTGGATATTTTTCTATAAAATAGGCCACTATCTCTTTCAACTGTGTTCCAAATCCAGTGCAAACAAACTTGCCTGCTTTCGTGTATCCTGTGATTTTATAAGCTTTTACTGTGAGTGTGTTTGTCATTTCCCTGCTCCTATTTGCGGTTGTCTTTCTTTCCCTACATCTTACCAAGGACTAGGGATTTAATGCTAGTCATAAAAATTCTTTCTCTGTTATTTATTGAGTTTAAAGGACTAAAATAAATATATGGCAGCTGCAAAAGGAAATAAATACGCTAAGGGTAATCAATCGGCAACGAAATTAAAAACACCCCAATTAAAAAAACAGGCGTATGAGCAGTACTGCTCTTGGATTGCTCTAGGACACTCAAAAGAATCTTGGACATTTAAACATTCGGTATTGTCTCTCACCTCTAAAACAATGGAAAAATATATAAGGGAAAGTGAAAGTGACTTTCCCCCCATACACAAGGAGTTAGCCGAAGCAGAGAGCTTACATATATGGGAAGAGCGTGGTTTATCCATGATGCTTGGTAAGATAGAGAAATGTCAACCAGCTATTTTCCAAATGTTCATGCGCAACAAATTCGGATGGGATAAAGAAAATTATGGACAAAAAGATACGAATGAACCATCAATAAAAATACTCGCAAAAAAATGGAGGGCTACCGATGAATGATGAAGATTATGAAAACTTAAAACTCCTCTGGGCATCAAGAGAATCCAGTAGAAGAATTTGTGATCCTCTTGAATTTGTATCTCGGCACGTGGATTATTTCCGTAAAATCGGAGATTATTTATTAATTCATTTCGAGAAAGAAAGAAAAAAAAGAGGAGAGTGATAAATGAGTGAAGAAGCAGTAAAAGATGACGCAGCTAAAATCTTCTCGAAGGAAGAAATATTCGAAATGTTCGACAGTGGCTTTCTAGCCAAGGCACAAATAATCGCAGCGCGATTAAAAGAGGAGCGCTTCAAGGATAAAAAGATTGCCTATTATGTAATCAACATGGTCCTACAATTTGAGGACACACCTACGCCTCTCACCTATTCTGAACTACGCCAAAAAATCAATCTACAGTTACATGCAGTACTTCAAGAAGACTTAGATAAAATGGAAGCTGATAAAGCAGATAAGGAGTCTAAGGATGATCACGTTAACACCACTTCCTGATGAGTGGCTCACCAAGCAATTAAAGCGTATAAGGAGAGAAGTGATGACGAAGAAACCAAGTTATGAAGAAGATTGGCTCAAAGCCCAATATTCTGGTTCCCAGGCACAAGACGCATGTATTTTCGCTCTTTTTACAGTGGTGGGCATCGCCTCCTCCTGCTGTAATCCCCCTCTTTCATTACAGGAAACCAAAGACTTATTAGAAACGGTATGGTATGAAAATATTACAGATAATTAGGAATTTATTCCCCTGCAAACATTGTCGTGAGTCGATGCGCAAATTGGAAAGGGAAGTTGTTTTCTGGAAAGAGAAAGCCATGAACTTTAAGAGGTATCACCAGTGACGGATAGCGAGCATATATGCAGTGAAGAGTGGGAAACTGAAAAGATTGATGAGTGTGAGGGGATGGGAAGCAATAAATGCTACGGAATAAGTCCCATGATTTTAGAGCTCTGGTATCCAGATAAAGATGGGCACGAATGTTATTTCGATAATTGGATAGTCCTTGAGGTTAATTATTGTCCCTTTTGTGGGGAAAAATCCAAGAATATTAAGAGGAATCATCAGTGAGAAGCATTAAAGAAATGAACGATAAATGGGAAAATCATTTAATGGTTTTAGCGGCATTTAGGTATTGCCTTGGACGTCAGACCTATATTGTTTCGGAGTGTATAGACTGGCTGATTTCCATATGGGATGAAGTTCGAAGAATTCCTAAGAATTTAATTATTGGGGAAATCATGGATGCCCTTGAAGGTGATTGTGCGGGTGATCCCTGTGATGGGAAGTCTTGGCGAGCGTTCTTAGTATGGGCTGAAGAAAAAGCCACCTCCGAAGAAGTGGCCCAAAAAAAAGAAAACCATGAAAAACTTTCCCCTATCTTAAGGAATGAAGAGGTTTAATGTCAATGAAGGGTGAGCCATCAGCACTTCAACTGCGCTCTTTTAGAGAGTCCAACGCCAAGATTAATATTTGGGAAGGAGCAGTTCGCTCTGGTAAAACATATATATCCCTTTGGAGGTTCCTTACAGAGCTATCAGAGGGCCCAGAGGGCGAATACGTGATGATCTCGCGTACTTATGACTCCTTTAAGCGCAATGTCCTTCCTGAGCTTACAAGCATGATTGGCGCTGATGCCAAATACTTCAAAGGTAATAGAGAATTAAATATATGGGGCAAGAAAATCCATATCATCGGGGCTGATGATGAAAGAGCAGAGACGAAGATTAGAGGGCCAACCTTTTCCGGGGCTTACGTCGATGAGATAACTATCATCCCAGAGTCAGTTTTTCGTATGCTTATCTCTAGGTGTGCTATGCGAGGAGCTAAGATCTTTGGAACCACTAACCCAGATTCCCCTTATCACTGGCTTAAAAAAGATTTCCTAACTGATAATCCAGACGTTAAATCCTGGCAATTTAAATTAGATGATAATCCAGGGATTTCAGAAGATGACAAGGAATATTTAAAGCGTCAATATCGTGGATTGTGGTATCAGCGATTTATTGAAGGCCGATGGGTACAAGCCGAGGGTTCAGTTTATGATTTCTTTGATGAAAAACTTCATGTTATCGATTTTGCTCCTACCTATACGTCTAGCTATATTGTGGGGGTGGACTATGGTACAACTAACCCTTGCGCTTTTGTTCTTATCGGCCATGATCCCAATCGCTTTCCTAATTTTTGGGTGGAAGATGAGTATTATTTTGATTCAAGAATTGCTCAACGTCAAAAAACAGACACTGAGTACGCCGACGACCTGCAAAAGTTCCTTGCCGGACGACCCATTAAAGCAATCTACTTAGACCCCTCTGCTGTTTCATTTCGCATGGAATTATACAAGCAGGGCGTCACTAATCTGTATGAAGGTGAGAACGAGGTGATAGATGGAATCCGATTCGTCGCTAAGCTTCTAAATAATGGGACCTTAAAGGTCTGCAGGAAGTGTAAGAATGTCATCAAGGAATTCCAGTCATATGTATGGGATGACAAGAGCGCACTCACAGGAGTGGACAAGCCTAAGAAGGTGAATGACCATGCACTCGATGCCATTCGATATGCTTTATTTTCGCATTTATTTGGTAAAGACGGGTCTCGACTGTCAGCTCAAGACATTGACCGCATGGAAATGGATGCTAGAGGAGGGGGTGGTCCTAATCTTCCTCGTTTCTTTCAAGATGGGGATTTTGGGATGCGTTAGGGGGTATTATGATCCCATTTTCAAAAGAGTGTACCCCATCGACCTGCGCTGTAAATACACCATCCTCATTTCTTTCAAGAAGGTGATTTTGCAATGCGTTAGTAATTGGAAGGGATGTAAACCCATCTTTATAGCCGTCCTCGATTATTTTGATGAATTCTCTTGCAAAGTCATCTACAAGAAAATGGGAGAAGTCCTTTTTATTAAACTCAATTCCCTTCTCGTTTATTTTCATAAACCATTTGTCGTCTAAACGAAATGTAAACTCTCCTGGCTCTCTCATATTAATTACTCCTTTCTTTCTTGGGGGGGACTTTGGGATGCGCTTGGCGCGCCGGGTAAAGGCATCCAGTGGGTAGCTTCAAATGGGCAGTCATATTCTCCAAATTCAAAGATCTTTTCATCAGAGTACCTGCAAAACTCTATTTGAGGGTGAGACGCGCATGAGCAACGAGGAGATATTCCGTAGGCTAGTATTCTAGTCCCATAGGAGGGCTGAGGCAACTCGTCTTTAACGTTAATCCACTTCATTTTTCTCCTTTAATAACAATCCAATCCTATCCATATCCCTGCATTTCTCACCACCCCACTCCAGGCCAAATATATCAATCCATTCCAATCCACTCCGTCTCAGTCGATGACAGTCCCATCCAATCCTACCCACCTATATCAATCCAATTCATCCCTGTCCACGTCACCTGTGGCCAGGCCACCCCAATCCAGCTATATCAATCCAAGCCATTCCGTTTCAGGCCACTTCATCCCATACCAAATATATCAATCCATTACTGGTCAAATGTAGCCAACCCAAGCCAAACCACGCCATCGCAGTTATATCAATCCAAACCATGGCACGACTACCCCAATCCAGATTTACCAATCCATTCCAACGCATCCCATGCCGATCCTAAGCTGCCCAATTATATCAATGCATGCCACGTCATACCTTTCCATTCCATTCCATTTATATCAATCCATTCCATTGCAAACGAAGCCAATCCACATCACGACCAACCAGATCACCCCATCTTATTTATTTTCGAATCTTACATCTTTAAGAATGAACTTCCCATGATTCCCAGGCTTAGGATGCGAAGGAGTCCATACACCAAGCCCTATTCGGTTGCTCATAGTATTCAAGATCATGGTAACGTCATCCTCTGTTAGTAGGCTCTGATCTACCTCGAAGTTGAAATTAATACCCCATTTTTCAAAGCGAGCTCTACAACTCATTGTCTTGGAACGTTGAATAGTCACAGCTTTGATGAATCGATATGCAGGGGTATCTTCAAGCTTTTTCAGATCTTTATGTCCCTCTACGATAATGGGAAAGCCAAGGGTTTCCCCGAATATGAATCCTGAAACCTGATTGCCAAGCTTGTGCTTCTTGCAGGCTTTATGTAGGCAAGCGAAGAAGTTCTCAACGGGCATATAGAGTCCAATTTTATCATTCCAATAGAGTGAGGCATGCCACTGGATATCTAGAATCTTTTCAATATCTTCATCAGTCTTTTTTCTTTTTGAAGTCAGAACTTTCATCTTCTTGGCGTATTCATCCAGAGGATTGGCTGTTCGTCCATTATGAATTAATAGAGGTGTTTCTCCTTCAATTTCTACGTAGCATTTAAGTATTTTCATTTTTCTCCTTTTGAGTATGTTTATTTATTTGTGGGGATATATCCCAGCATTCTTCACACCTTGGCTCATCATTTAAATTAAATGAAGAATCGTGCAGATCTTTTATTTTTTTACAAATAGGACAAATTCCCTGTAGGGCGGAATCGACTTCTTCACTCATTTATCCCAAATCACCCATTTATTTCGCCCACATTTTTGGCATTTTCCGACGTCCATATTTAATTTCCAAATGGCTATATTTAATTGACTTTCTTCCGCTCTGCATTCGACGCATAATTTTGGTTTATTTTTCGGTTTTCTTTTTCGACCAAGAGGAGATAGAAATTTGGATTTGTTGTTTTGGTTATATGCCAACATCCCTCGCATTTTCCAGCATCGTATAGAGAGAATGCATTAATTGGAACGTCAATATGGAAAAACTCGATGCATTCTTTACACAGACTTTTCATTTTTTTCCTTTGGTAGATCAGGTAAAGGCGCCCAGTGGGATGGCTCTACCCATCCCCCGAGGTTAGTCCAAAGAGCGCTCCCGTCGTCATGCCAGACCGCGCTGCTGTATTGTAAATCCTCACTGGGGTCCTCCGCAAAATATTCTTCCTCGTAGTAACCAATTCCGATTTCTTTTCCATCTGTAATAAGAAATGAGTGTTCGATCCCAGAAGGGGGAAGTTTATCCTGAACGCTAATCCAGTTCATTTCTTTTTCTCCGGAGGTTCAGGTAAAGGCATCCAGTGGGCTTCTAGCACGTGTTTGTTAGCAGAAATCTGCTCCCCATAAGAAGTAAGAAGGTTAGCCAATTGATCCGCATCATATTCTATATCTAAGAATCCGAGGGTATCTTTCAACCATTCTTTGAATTTAGCCTCAAGCCACTCATTCTTTTTTTGTTCCTTGGGGGGGGGAGGAAGAGGCATCCAATGGGTTACATCTCCAAAATAAGCATCTTTAACCCATTCACAAGAACGCAAACTAAAGTAAACTCTATTGTCGGTTAGCATGAAGTTAGCAGTCCCCACCTCGCATAAAATAGGGGTATTATTAATTAAACAAACTACGGTTTTGTCTTCAAGGTGATCATCGGGCAACCTCTCTTCAACACTAATCCACTTCATATTTCCCCTGGTCTTTCTCTCGTTGAATAATTATCCACTCCTTTTCCAAGTAATTAAATCGGGCAAATAGACCACGAATTGATTTTTGGAGCGAGTGAAGTTCTTGCCACACTTGAGCGTCATTATTTTTAGTGAATAAATCTAATTGTTGCATGAATTCCCTCCATTCGAAAGGGATGATAAAATAATAGAAGAAAAAAGAAAAGTCTAATTTTCTTTTTTCCATTGATTAGAAATAAGTTTTAGTGCTTCTTCCATTGTCACGACAGAAAAGAGTGACTTTTCAGAAAAACAGCCAAGGCACACCTCTTCTATTTCTTCAGAGTCTAATCCCTCGAATGAAGTTGGACATTTTTCTGGCATTCCACAATCCATAAGTTCAATTTTTGTTATGCGTTTATGGTTGAGAAAAGATTCAACAGTCTGAAATATAAAATAAATAGACTCTCTACCTTTATATTGAATTATTTTTCCATCTTTTACTGCTAAAAAAGCTTCATAAACATTCATTTTTTCTCCTTTTGTAAATTAATTTACAAACCCCACCCCTCTGTAGCACTATCAAGATTCAAATTCTGTAACACTGACAATTTGGGAAGCGTTTACAATAAATCTTCTTCCAAACCTCCTTTGAAGGTTTTTTTTTGGATCAAGACCTTTAAGAAATAGGTCTTCTTCTAAAGGGTTATCCGAATTATCACACCGAAATTCTATCCAAAATTCATTCATATAGAATTCAGTACGGACTTCTCCCACCGCAACAAACCACATTCCATTAGATAGAACAAATATATTTTGCCATACATCATTATTGAATTTCCACCAGAGATGATGACCTCTTTTGTCAAATTCCTTTCTCATTTTTCGTGTATCGAATACCCAACGAGAAAAATCAGGGATCATATTTTTTATAAATTTAATCATACATTTCCTTTCTTTGTGCATAATCATATTGGGGGTCTCGAAGGACGGATTCGTCAATCAAATTGACGGATTCCAAATAATTGAAGAGATCTTCTTTAGAACATTCGCTCTTTTCAAATCTTATAAGATTAATTTCCCAGCACATGATGGCACTTCTCCGTACTTCCTTCAAAAACTTCATTTGCTCAACTGTTTTTATAATTCGCGCATAGGGATCGAAGGATGAGCGATGGGTTTTTTTAAAACAATCCTCACAAAACATATGAGTCTTTTCTAAAAATTCGGATCCATTTTTAAATTTCTCACATTTAAAGCACTGTTTTTTCCACATGCAGGTAAATATAGCGGATTTGGCGGTTTATATATATTTCAAAGATATTTTTGAAGGAAAAAGAAAAACCATGTATGGTAAAGATATTATTTTAATTTCCACAAAGGCCCTATGACCCTATTTCCACAACTCACTGATTCTTATTACGTTGACAACGATCATCATCTCTTGAAGTTAATGGACTACACCTACACTAAAAATATCACAATTAATCAATCTTTTTGGTCCGAAGCAGAAATCGACTCACGTTTCAAAGTGGGAGATCAAACTCTTTGGGGAGATATTTACGGAAATTTACCAAGTTTTAGAAAAAGACAATTTAATTTTAATCGCATTCGGCGAGTGATTAATATGATCTCTGGACACCAGAGACAAAACAGAAAGTCTACAGTGGTCCAACCAATTGAGGGATCAGATCAACAAACGGCTGATCAGTTCTCTAAGCTAATGTTTCATGCCAATACACGGGGAGGGGTTCTTTCCACGATATCAGAGGCCTTTGAGGGAGCCATAACCACTGGCATGAACCTAATGTCGGTATGGATGGATTATAGAAATGATCCAGTTAATGGGGATCTTTGTGTTGATAATGTCAGTTACAACGCATATCTCATGGACCCGTTCTTTAAGAAGATGGACCTCTCCGATTGTAATGACCTATGGACGAGAAAATATTTGAGTCGCACACAGGCCATGGCTCTTCTTCCAGGACGTGAAAAAGAAATCGAGGGAATGAGTGGCTGGGGTAACAGGGATGGTAAGTTCCAGTTCATGCCGGAAGCCTATAACTATGGAATGCAAGATTTACTCATTTATGATGAATTTTGGTACCTAGACTCTCGTCGCCAGCAAATGCTAGTTGATGGTGAATCCGGGGAAACGATGGAATGGAAAGGGGCTGACGAAGATTTAAAAGAATATCTCCGCCTTTATCCCCATATTATTACGACTGATGTAGCTATCCCCACAGTGAAATTAGCTATCGTTCTGCAAGGAAAGGTTATGTATAACGGCCCAAACCCCTTAGGCATAGATACTTACCCCTTCGTGCCGGTGTGGGGATACTACGAGCCTCAGATTCCAGAGTTTCCCTGGCGTATACAGGGAGTGGTGCGAGGCATAAGAGATGCACAGTACTTATATAATCGTCGACGTATAATAGAGTTAGATATCTTAGAGTCCCAGATTAATTCGGGATATATATATAAAGAGAATGCGTTAGTTAATCCTAAAGATATTTACCTACAAGGCCAAGGTAGAGGACTGGCTGTTAAGGCCGAGGCTTCTTTGGATGATATACGTAAGATAGATCCTGCCAATGTTCCCTCTTCTATGATCCAACTTTCGGAGCTGCTCGGAAAAGAAATGTCTGAGGTATCTGGGGTTAATGAAGAGCTATTGGGAAGTGCTACCGATGATAAAGCAGGCATCCTTTCACAGCTTCGCATGGGAGCAGGATTAACAACTCTCCAGATTCTTTTTGATCAGTTGGATCAGTCACAAAAGCTCTTAGGGAATGTCTTCATGCGCATTATCCAACAGAACTGGACACCTGGTAAAGTAGCAAGAATCATAAATGAAGATCCTACTCAACAATTCTATAATAGAGCATTTGGAAAATATGATGCGGTAGTCGAGGAAGGATTAAACACTACAACACAGAAGCAATTGCAGGCTAATCAGATGATGGCGCTCATCGAAAAGGGCATTCTTCAGCCGATTCCTAAAGTAGTAGAAGTACTTCTTGGAACTCTTTCCATTCAAAATAAACAGGAGATAATTGATGCACTCAACCAAACTCAGCAGGAAGCCGCACAAAGCGAGCAGCAGCAGCAGCAGGTCCAAATGGAAGTCCTCAAAGCACAAATCGAGGACCTTAAAGCAAAAGCTATGGCAAACGAAGGTCTTGGCGTGGAAAGAGCGTCACGGATCGACGAAAATAGAGCTCTTGCCGTTGAAAGGATTGCGGAAGCTCAGAAAGATCGTGATTTGGGTACGCTTGATCGTATTAAGGCTGTTAAAGAACTCACCGATATTGATCTTTCTCAACTCGAAAAAGCCATTAGCATTATTGCCTCCATCCAAGCTACGCAGGGGGAAGAAGCTAAGCAAAGCACGGATGCGGCACTTGGAAAGACCGCGCAACCCGCGAGGCCAGTTCGCGAAAAAGTAAGTGCAGACATCGCACGGGTATAAAATAAATTTTAATATATCTCCGTAATGAGGTATGGTGAAAAAAGAATTGCCAACACCAAAAGATTTACTTTGGCAAAAAAATATTACCAAGATCGTGAAGATCAAAAAAGAGGAATAAAAAACAATGAAAGACCACCGTAGTTTTGTAACAGGACATGACCCAGATATTGGGCGTGATTCCCACTCAGGCATGCCAGATGAAAAGGTAATGTCATATTACCCTAAAAGCAAGTCCATGAAAGGGGGCTATATCGACGATACAATGTCTGATATCGATTCAGTCCAAAATCAAGCTGAGAAAACTTCTTATTCTCACATGTCCCATCAGAAGTAAATTCTATGGTTATGTTGAGACCGCCTGGTAAGGCATATGAAGTAGCTAAGAAAGTACTGAAAAATAAAGGTGTTAAGGTTCCTAAACGTGAAGTGATTCAAAAAACGACACTAAAGGGACCTTACTTAACCCACTAGAGGAAACATGCCTGCTAAAACAAAATATTCGCCTCAGTCAGAAAATAAAAAAGAAATAGATGAGAAATTGTGGGTAAATGTCAAAGAAAGATTACCAATGAAAAAGGGGAGATACTTAACCCATCCCGCTGGACAATATGCATTAAATAGATGTTTTCAGTTTCTTTATTTTGGGCAGGATAAGGAATGGCATGGCCAAGATTCAGAAAGTGAAATTATTTATTGGTTAGATTTAGAAATCGAAAGCCCTCTTATTAAACAAGTTAGAAAATGGCAAAAATTAAAAAAGAAAATAAATGAGAAAGAAGGTATACAACCGTCGATAAAGAAAGGATAAATATATGCCTGTTAAAAGAAAAAAGCAAAGCCTTCGCTCTCGTAAAGAGATGAAGGTAGCGGATGTAATGGAAGAATTTAAAAAAGGGAAGTTACATTCAGGCTCCAAAAAAGGACCCATGGTTCGTAAGCCCAAACAAGCTATTGCTATAGCTCTTAGTGAGGCCAAGCGTGACGTTAAACGCAAAAAAAAATAAGGGAAGTGTTTCCAAATTAAAAGGTAAAAAAAATGGCAAAAGAAAAGAAGAATGCTGTGAGGATTGCCAAAGGGGTAAAAGTTGCGAGAGGAAAAGAAAGTCAGCTCCAAAAAAAGCCCGGGGGCTC
>SDBT01001511.1_pt1 | contig 41122 bp, 73 predicted proteins | sample 2277101 | NCBI WGS metagenome assembly SDBT01 (sample SAMN10404973, study PRJNA504765) | marine sediment metagenome | isolation source: marine sediment core GS10_PC15, 103 cmbsf | place: Arctic Ocean: Southern Knipovich Ridge | collected 2010 | reverse complement strand
CCCTGCGTCTCGTCTCTCGGTAGCCTTGACCTCTACATATTGGACACCTGCCTACTCTGAAGTATTTAAAAGGAGCTTCATCTTCTGTTTTAGTAGGGTTAGCTACAAGCCATTGGTCTATAGCATCCTCTATGTAATTAGAATCTCCTTCTACAATACTCCACTTACATTTACCAGTCGATTTAGAGGTCATCTTATCGTAATAGCAATTGTTGCATTCCAATTTTATAGGCTGTTTAAAAACTTTAACCTTTCTGGATAGTCCTTTAATGACGTCCCGAACAGATTTCCTAAACCGATCTCTAGTTTTAGGGCTTATTCTACCACGCATATTTGGCTCCTATTAGTCAACGAGAACTCCCGTAATTCCGGTAAGTTGTAAAGCTTTAACTAAAGCGTCCCGTCTTTTAGTCAAATCGTCCAGTAAAGCTTTACGGATAGCCAACCCACCAGAAGGATCATACGTACTTCCCTCATCTTTTACTACTGCTCCATCTTCTGTGGCATCCTCCCAAAGCTCCATCCTTAAAAGATCTATGGATGTTTGAAGCATGTAAACTTCAGCATTAGCGGTTTCTGTAGTTAAAGGGGTAGGTGGCGGACAATTATCGTACGCGGCCATGATTTGCCTATCACTAAATCTGTGCGTGTAGTACCAAACATCTATTCCATTTACAACTTCTTTAACCACATCCTCACCGCAGGTTCCTGAGTAAGTAACGCATGACTGACATACATCATCAATATAGTCTTGAAACCTAAGAAACCTGTACCCGTTTACAGATGGGTTGTCGGTACTGGTATACTGTACTCCGCCCATATTAATATACGCTGGCCACCCAGTTTCATCCATTTCGTAAGTCTTACCGTCTGTATGTATAGAAGACAATGCTTCTTCACCATACTCTCTCCTAAGTCCAAGAGGATCACCTGTCCACAATCTAATCCTATCTATAATCAATTGATCCGAGGTACCATACGCAATCTCAGGTGGAAACTGAGGATTGTAATATAAATCACCTGGATCTCCCTGTATGGGGGCCGACCAACCACTTGTACCATCTGTAGTACTATTATAATATCTTGAAATATACCAGTCATTTGCATATCCGTCTGGATCAGTAAAATAGTACTGGTAATAGTCTGTACTTATTAAAACATTACTAACATCGGTACGGTCATTTATAACGTCGATACCTGATATTGTCACATATTCGGTCAAGGCTATTAGATCGGTAACCGGGGTATCTGGTATCCCGCTACCGGTCCATATACGTAATTGAACAGTATCGAATATAGATGTTACGCCAGTAATGTCATCAATTGTTATAGTTAAACTTATCATCCCCAAATCTCCTTATATATTCGTTGGTCCCGGAAAGGGTCTGTATGGCCCTTGGACTGTTCTAGGTGAAGGTTGAACAGACATTCTTCCTCTCAAACTAGGTGTTATTTCTTTTGCCGTTACCTTTTTGGTCCCTTCGTCATATCTTCCTAATACCTCTGGTGGGCATATGTTCACAGTGTCGGGCGGTGGCTCTATACAAACTTCTAGAACTTCAATAATTTCATTGTCCGACGTAGAAGCACCAGTTCCATATACTGTACCTTCTATTTTGTAAAATCCTAACACACAAAAACAAACCTTATTACTGATCTGTTCAATAGCTACTGGACTTGCCCACGTCTCTGACCACGGACCAGTACTGGATGAACCGGAATAAACTGTCCACCCATAACCCGTCACAGAACCATCATCTGATGTACCTATTATATCTAAGTTGTAATAGCAGTCTTCGACACTTACTGTTACTATAGTTTCAAATACCACATCCTTTTCAACACAAGTATTTTGGGTGTCCCAACCGTCGCTCCATTCAGCACACAACTCTACCTGACAATTAGCAGATGTTGGAGTCTTGCTTAATTGATAATTGTAACTTTTGTCTGACTCTATTTCAGATACTGCAGCGTCTGTCCAGGTCCAAGTATACTCTTTGTTGTTTGGTAAACCTAAACCTACTCTTTCCACATCTGAAGAGGTGTTTGTAAATATTATCTCAGACGCTACAACTGCCTCTAATGGTAATTGAGTAAAGTTTACTGTTGGCCCTGTGAATCTGCCCTGAGTATAAATTTCATTATAATTAATAGTTTGAGTGTTAAACCCATCCCACCAACTAACTACTATAGATACCTGGTGAGAACCAGGATTAGTGAATGCTCCGGCGGTTGAACTCTGCCCATACCAATCTGTACCTAAACCTTCAGAGTGTGATATAACATCATCTCTGGCATTTGTAGCGGCAGTTGTATCAGTATTACCATAAGCACCACTATCAGCAATGGTCCAAGCTATGTTAGTAATGGCGTCGTCTATGTCTGTGCCGGTGTATTGAAAAGTTATCACTTCGTTGGGGTCTGGAGTAGTTGGGCTCATCACTATGTTTGGTACTGGGGACCTGTTATATACTCTGATTTGCTCTGTGCCAGTTACTGTACAACCACAGTCGTCTTCTATTACTAATTCAACGTCGTAATCTCCAGAAGCAGCATATTGGTGTGCTGCGTCAAGTGTTCCTGAAAGAGTATCGTCTGGAGTACCGTCGCCCCAACTATAATTTGAGGTGACTACGTCGTTAATTGTCATTAAAGTAGTACGTAAACTATTTGTGTGATACATAGTTCCGCTAGAAATAGTCCAACTATGTGTGTCAGTGCTGTTATTTATACCGCTTGCATTAGTATCGACAAAACCAGTGCTGTCTAAAGTCCATGAGAGAGTAGGGCATATATTAGGTTTAACTTGAACATCATTCACATATGTGTCCGAACTTATCTTGCCGGGGCCTGTGCCTAAAACTATATTAAATACTGACCAACTACTCAAGCTACCACAAGAATCCACTCTATCACTTGTGTTTGGTGTCCAAAACACCACTACAACTTCATCACCGTCAGATGCGTTGCCGCCAGTTGTCAGTAAATCAGCGTCAGCTAAATTGAAATTATATTGGCCTGATATAGAATATCTAACATCGCTCCATATAGAAGAAGATCCCCCACCAGCCCCATTATAAAAATAGACCTGATAAGCCACTTCAGCTCCGGTGAACTGAGTTTCAGAACCATCATAAATGTCACCAGTTATAGTTACATTGACCGCCATTACTGCTCTCCCCAAGATATGGTAAACGTAGTTGAATGAATTGATTTAATAAAATAACCTGTAACCTCTTGTGACCCACTTCCTGAATCGTAGTATGAAAGCTGGAAGCTATGTGGACTTGCTGGGTTAGTCATACCAGGCACAAAATTCCAATAATTACCTTGACCGCCTACTAATGTATTATAAACCTCAACCATGGTATTTGAAGCTACACTATATAAGTCACTTATTTGCTGATCTATATAATTATACACAGTAGCAACTGTAGAGGTGTTGTGTACATGTATGTGTGCTGATGTATCCCAATACCCATAAACTACTGGGGTAGAAATCATTTGAAACCCTGGCTCTATTTCTATTGTACCGTAACCACCTATACCACTTGTGGTAGCGGTACATGGCCATAAATTGTACCCTTTAGCTGATATTATTCTTGGGTCCACCTAAATGTTCCTCCATATAAGTTTAAGGGTATTATAATCCATTACCGGCCATACGAAATGGAACATCGTCGGTTTCATTTTTATACCACGCATAAATTGCTCCACTTACGGTAGTAGTGCTCCAATCAACGTCCAAATCCGATTTAATTTTATTTATTATATAATCAGTGTTTCCTAAAGCCACCTTTCTAATTGTCTGTGAAGCAGTTGACACAGGATTTTCTCTTATAACATCTTCAACAAATATATTGTATGCTCGATTTTGCTTTGTAAGTTCATAAATATTTTCTTCATTAACTATAATATTTTCTGCTGCAGACAAAAAACCTGAGCACGTTGTATACACTACGTAAGTGCCTGCACCACTAATAGAGGTCAAAATTGTATACAATCCAGGTTCGATGACAGACTCTGGTAGAATACCAGATAAAGGTGGAGATAAAGCCACATCACCTGGCGGCTGTCTCACATCATAGTATACCGTCTTATTAGTAGCAGCTGCAAATGTAACCTCATCTACCAAGGCTGCTGTTACTGAGAAAGTCTCATTTTCATTAACCCTTATCATGATGATTACTATCCTTGTTTATATAGATTTATTATAGTTAGCTCTTAATACTGTTATATCAGTTGGCTTGAGATATATAAAAGTTATTTCGTCTGTACCAGTTTCCTCGAAGTCTACAGAATTAGTGAGCACTTGCCCATTATAAAAAATCACTATACTACCAGCAGTGTAGTCATAAGATACAGAAAATGTTTGATTACTTCCGTCAGTGACACCAGTTAAAGAATCAGCTATAACAACGTCATACGAACTTGTACCTGTCGTTTTTCTTAGAATTATCATATTGTCTTAGTCTCCACAAAAAATGGCCAAGAATATACGCACCTGTGGCGGCATCTGTAAGGCCACAGATAATATACCACAGAACGGATTCTTAGCCATATTAATAACCCCTTCTAATTTATTCGTAACGTCTTAACATTAAATCTTGTTAACTGACTATTAGGGGTCTTGTCCTTTAACATTTTTCTGCATTCGTTTGTACTTCCCTAGTTGCCTTTAGGTTGTTTATAACTTCCCGTCTATAAAAAACTTCTGTCAGTAATATTTAGTATAGCAATTTTAACAAATCTTAACGTGCGATCTGCAAGTCTCTAATTCTCTTTCTAATAACTCTACAAAGACTATCTTTACCTGCAAGTTGACTAGCTTCCTGCATAGCGTATTTGAGTAATTTAAGATCTGTAACCCTGGGCAATTGCTCTCTAGCTTGCCTCACTGACAACCCCACTATATCTGCTACAGTTTTTTCAACCTTTACCACTGGTGATACGTATGTTTCTGGTTCTGGTTCTTGCTGTTTTGAAGTTTCCGAAACAGCGAGTAGTTCTTTATCATCCTCTATTACAATCTTCCACTTATTAGGGTCTTTTAGCTTGACGTTTCTTAACCACAACGTAAACTCTTCACCTTCTACAAGCCCATGTTTAGCACCATATTGTTCAAACAACTCACTTAAAGGTATCTTTGCTCCCGGACCTATAGATCTCTTCATTGCATGCATCCACATCGCGGACGTATTTATCACGTAACCTTCCATATCAACTTCTCCTTTTCAATTTATTTTACCTTGTCCTTTACACTCCGTGTATTCTATCCATTATATTATGGAATAGATTTGATAGCCGGTGTAAAACTAGTGCTACAAAAAACCAGTCTACACCCCAGTGTATAATGTTTATATCCCTAAAAAATAAAATAGCAATCAATGTACCAGCCCACACAGAAAAACAATAACCACAATCTAATAAACTATGAAGCCAGTTAAAAAATTTATTATTTAGAGTATAACCGATACTAAAAATTCTGGCCCTAAACGGACTAAAAAATTCAGATTTGGTTATTACTTCCGTTATGGCTTCAGTGAGCACTATTGCTAATAAAAACTCAATAAATAACCACATAAATAATACTTTCACCTTTATATATGTTAATTTATACCGCTTGTGTACCCCACCCCCTAAAGGAAATGAGGCACTTTATATTGTATCTATTATAGACTACGGTCTATAACACCTAAACCTAGCATTCTACTGTCAAGACAAGCAAACCCAAGCTCTGCCCATCCGAAGAAACCTTGTTTCTGTACACGGAGTAGAGTTGGGTCATCGTGAGCTTCATACTCTTTTCTAATAGGCATAACCAGGGAGTCATTGACACTAAGGTCAAAACCAAGAACCTGAGTTTCACCAAGAGTAGAGATTGTACCATCAGCAGATGTTACGTTAGGATTCTCTAAAGTGTAAGCATTATACTCTTCACTAGCATCGGCGATAAATTTTCCGTAAGCGGAAGAATTACCGTTAATGTTGTAGAGACCCGTAGCACCAAGATGCTGAATTTCGTGCAAACTTACACTCCAAATAGATCCCATTCCAGCCGCCTGAAAAATTTCACGGCGAGTAACTGGGTCGATGTCTGTATCCGTCCATTCGCGAATATCTGCAGCGTCTTCAGGGGAAACATAAAGGTCTGTAAGTGTGCGGCCAATTCTCTTGAAACCGACGATCATTTTATTAATAAGCTCTTTTGAGAGATATCCAGCACCAGTTGAAGATGTCTGAATTTCATAAATCGGAGCTGGGCGTGAACCAAGAAGGCCTTTACCAGAAAAGGATGAGGTAGCGGCAGGCATAATAACTCTCCAACCACACTCTTCCTCATAATTAGCAAGGTCTTTGGCTGCACGAGCAGCAGCTCTCTGAGCAATATCTATACGTGAGTCACGTGCATAAGTAATTTTCCAATCCGCAGATGCATCAATGGTAAAGGTGGGTACATAAACTTCTTCACCAATACCTTCAATGAAATTCTGAGCAACATAACCGAGACCAGGAAGTACCCATACTGGAATTTCAAAATCTTCAGCTACTGGGTAAACGGCCTGAGCACCGGGTGCTAGCCTCTCCACATTGAACAATTTACGCATAATGGAATCTAGTTCAATTTTCTGCAGGATCGGAGTCGTAATAGCTGCTGCGAACGCACGGTAGGCAGCAAGCCCTTCTGGTGTATGAATGTTAGCTGTTTCACGGAACAACTCTTGCATTTCTTTGAGATCCATAATAAACAACTCCTCCTATCTTTCTATTGTTGGAAGCACGGTCAACGTGCCTTAATCCAAAGTAATTTTTTTAATTAGACCAAAAGTTTGATTCTAATTGGATACAGTGTGGTGTTATTGACGTTCGCAGAAACTTTCGCTGCGGAAGCACCCTTAACAACACGAGCTACAACTGTACTAATACTATCAATTCTAGCACCAGTAGCGGCATCTGTAGCACCATCAGAATTAGTCGTACTATTAGTAATCTTAGCTTCATCGGCAGCCGCATACATCAACGCACCGGGTGTAAGTACCTCAGGTGTGTTAGTACCTTCGTTACAAGTGTAATGTACTGTATCCCAAATACCGAGATGGGCTATGCCAACCGGAGCAGCCTTAGTACCAGTGATAGCACCAGCCGCATTATAAAGGGGCTGTGCAATAACGTCACTAGAACCCAGGTCGCCGGGCATCATGAACCCAGATGGGTGTACCTGATGGTAACCTGTTTTTACTTTCTGCATTAAGAAACCAAATGGAGTTTCAGTATATCCATGTGCCATTTTCTTTACAATAGGTTCCTCATTATCTGCTGCCGTTTCCAAATATGCAACAGAACCAGCATAGGCGATAATTCCGCCGATTCCTGCAGAACTTGTCCCAGTTTGAGATGCGTAGCTACAGTATTGGTTTTCTACAACAGGATGTCTTGGAATAAACATATCCTTTTTCCTCCTATAATTCTATTATTCGTCTGAATTTTTCCATCTCTTGGCCATAGCTTCGCCTAATTTGGCGTACTTACCCATGAGATCTTCACTTGGCATATATTCCATGTTTAGAGACGCCATAGCAGCCTGCCCAGGTGTTATCTCGGCAGGTTCTGTGGTTTCTTTCTCTTCTTCAGAAGCTTCTTCTTCTTTCTTTTCTTCAGCTTTTTCAGCTTTTTCTTCTTTCTTTTCTTCAGCTTCTGTTTTGGCTGCTTCTTCAGCTGCCTCTTCCTCTGCCTTTGCGTCAGCATCGACTTGTTTACGAGTATTTTTCAACTCGGCAACAACAGCCTCTCTGATAGATACCAGCTCATCCTTATAAGATGCAAAATCTTCTTCTGTCATTTCCCTAACTTTATTAATCTGGGAATCTCTATCAGAACGAGCGACGCCAGCATCTTCAAGTTCAGCTATTCTAAGTTCGGCTGCCCTGTCCTTTTTCATATCCTCAAGTGCTTGTTCAGATGTACTAAATTTTTCATTCGCAGTCTCCAACCCTGTCTTCGCTGCCTCTAGCTCAGATTCGAGTTCTTGAATACGAGATGTACTCTCAGAAACTTTCTCCTCATACTCTACCACTTCTGCATTCTTCTCTTCAAGAGCGGAAGTGAGATCAGAAATGGAGGATGCTGCTTTCTGGAGTTCAGCCTCAGTCCTTTCACGGATTTTGGCTTCTTCCTTGTCATTAAACAAGTCTTCAACTACCTTTGCGACTTGTTCGTATAGTTCTTTTTTTTCCATATGTTAAGCTTCCTCCTTGCAATATTATAATTCTTACAAGATGTTATTTACAACTTAACCGACCTGAAATTAGTTTTTAAATCTAACCATTTGTTCCCTTTTCCTAAAGCTTTAATAAAAAAGCTTAAATATTACGGAAGGTTCTGGGTTGCCCCATCATTACCCCTACAATATAAACCTTCGATTACCATTTCATTACCAAGCATAAACATAACTGCTATGCCTGCATCTGCGGAAGGTGCTGCACTGGACGCAATAGTAATAGTATTAGCTGATGTGTCCTTAGTTATGGTAAGGTAACCCATAGCTCCTTCCGGAGTAGCTACAACACTGGCATAAGACGCCAGATCGTAACCGTGCCATTTGATACCGCTAGCAACTAAAACTGACTGTTCACCGGAAACCATAGTGGCTGTTGCGGCCCACACAAACGGATAAGCGTGGTTGTTACCCATATTACGATAGATGACCTTTTTGTCGTCATCACCATTAATACGAGTAAGTTTTGGCATACTTTTCAGTGTGCCCTGTTGACCAATGTTTAAACTAGGCATTATTTAATACCTCCTATCGTGATTGAGTTTCAACTGCCTCACGTAAAGCAGCTTTTAAACCATCTAAAAGCTCCTTGCGTTTATCTTGTCCGGCCTTTTGTTGTGTTATTTCATCAAAGACCGCCCTCGCAAAGCGACGGATATTCTGATTACGCAAGCAGTCTGGATCAGTAGTATCTCTACTAAAAGACGTACAAGACGTCTCATATAGTGTACACCAATCATTTGCCGTTACATTCTCTGCTTTATCATATAAACGACGTTTGTATGCTACACAAATTCCGACACTGTCATCTAATGAACCATCACGTGCTTCTTCTGTCGTTACGGCAGCTTCTACACTTTCAGAGGTTACATTATTATTTTCATTCAGGGTGTCATAATCAAGGACTATAATCTCATCTGACATTTCTTTTTCCTCCGATTTGTTTTTAGCTGTTTCCATTATTACAGAAGGCGGATTAGCAGGATTTTTAACAAAACCGCAGCCGGAAAAACAGATGCCGCGTAGTACCCTTGCTATATGCCCTTTAGCTATTTCTTTGCCGTTTTTAAGCACCTTGGCAAGTCGTCCCAGTATTTTGTCATCTGCGGCCGACAAGCCAAGGGCTTCGGCTTCTTTAGGGTCTAAAAGTAGATCTCCTACCTTTACATCATATTTTTGATAGTAACATTCCATTGAAACATAGAATTTATTATCAGCTACTTCCTTTGCTATATTAGGAAATCTATTCTTATATATTATACCGGCAATGGCAATATGCATATCTTGTTCGTCTAAGCTAGCTGTCTCACGTGAAGCTAATTCCACCATGTCTAGCGGATTACCTTCTTTGTCAATATAAGCCCGTTCATAGATGTGCCCTATTATTTCGTCTTCACTATGCTCAATATCAAGAGCTTTATTGACGATCGTTCCCTCTGCAGCTACGAGTTCTGAACCTAAAAAATAAGCATGATTAAGGTTTTCTCCTGAAGATACGAAGATGGCTGAAAAATACATTAGGTCTGGTTGTTTCTCACTCCCCGCTGGCAATTCTATAACTTTAGCTGCCTTCTCTTTACGAGTAGCTGTTTCTTCTTGTATTTTTATAGGTGCTTCCAAATAAATTCTTTTGTTTTTGTCCACGACTACCTCCGTCTGCTACTATTACAGTCACTTTATAATGCTCCTAATATTCTTACTTTAGTTGCTTGCTCTACAAAATTTACGAAGTCTTCGGCGTCTAATACACTCCTAGCCCCGTCTAAAAAGATAGCGTATTCTGATGGAACCATATCAATCACCATACTCATATCTATAGATGCGGCTTGTTTTACTTGAAGATTTTTCTTTTGTTGATTGGGAGATACTTCAGACTTTTTTGGCTTTGTTTTAGTCTTTGGGTCAGTCATCTTTTGAGTACCCTTCTTAGGCCCAGATGATGGGGTTCCCTTAGGTACTGGGGCCTGCTTACCTACACCAAGAGACTTAGCCTGTTGCCAAGGAGAACCTAAGATACCAAAGGTACCATCTTCAACTAGCGGCATCTCCTCTTCCATATTACGTAACTCATTCGGATAATCAAAACCCAAGGCTTCAAGAGAGGTTCTATAACTAAGCATACGACGATCGACTAACTGAGCTAGAGTGTTCATATATAGGATAGTGTCAAGCAGAATTCCATCATCCCACCTAACTTTAGGAAATCTTTCGAAGCCCATGGCTTCAGCAATCTGTTGGTACTCTCTGTAAATCCAACGTGTAACCTGCCTGCGTGCATAGTTTATCTCTTCTGTAAGTCCTTTTGTAAGAAGGTCTACTTCAGCAGCATTCATGTCGCCGCCACCATCTATTAGGGAACGAGAGATAGCTAATCCAGTAGATAGGTCGTCATTGACCTGGTCATACTTACCTTGACCTAAAATTTTATCTATTTCAGGAGAAACTATTTTCTCAATTTCTAATGTGTGGTTCCAAACTACATCAAAAGATTTACTAGGTGTATTGAAAAGTTGAGCCACAGACTCAAGTTCTGCTTGTGATACAACCGGATACTCATCATTACCAATAGTAATCTTAAGTATGTAATTACTGATACCATCTAGCGTGCTAAGATCGGCTTGACGCAGTGCATTCTTATATTCTATGGAATCAAATACCTTGGTGGCTCTAGGTTTAGCGTACCGCTCATAAGGTTGTTTTCTGTAAGTTATGTGTCCAACCAATCTACTATCCAACTGATACTCTCCACCCTTTTCAGCTGCAGCCTTCAAATCAGAAGGCAACGACTTTATAAGCATTTTTTCTTCTTCAGATTGTTCGCTTGATGGTTTCTTAAGTAATTCGGTAAGTTCTGGCGGTGGGGTGATTTTTGTGGTAACTTTGTCAAATAACAAGTTGCCTTCTATAGTTACTAATAGTGGGTTGAGTACTGTGTAAGCTACAGGCAAATGGCCTTTAGACCAAATATTCTTTTTTGCTGCCTTTTCTTTGCCGGCCGTTTTCTTTTTATTGCCGATCTTCTGTCCAGGTATAGGCGATAGATATGACACACGCGGCTCATATTTAGACAAAACCTTATATGTGGTAACATGCCCTGTCTTGAAAAAATCTAAAAAGATCCACTCTAATATCTCATCGAACCTCACATCAAAGGTCCAAACATCATAAAATTGTTTAATATTTTCATCATCAATATCGTTCTCAAACCCCTTCCTTGCCAAACCAGCTAACAGGTTGGTCGCAGACCCTACCAACGGATCTACATAATAATAACGTATAGCACGTTCAAAAGATGCTTTGGGATCCTCAGTGAATGGGTCTGCCTTAGCTAGATCTAAATTTGTCCTTTGTGTATAGTCCCTGGCGATTGTTGCAGCACGCTCTTTATTAGCCATCCTAGGTACTACTCCACCTTTATTGGCATCTAAAAAAGCCAAGCTCTTTTTAGTAGGCTCTATAAAAAAGGTAGACTGTCCAGTTTTATCATTTACCTCAATAGACTTAATGCCTACGTCTGGAAACTTTTCTTGTATAGCAGCTGTAACTTTATTGAGAGTATCTTTTCTCATAAATCAAATCTCCTAAGGATTAACGTCTTGTATACTGTCTCTTCTACCTATTAAAGAATCTACTCCACTATAAGTAGCTTCTCTTCCTATTCTATGTCTTGTATAATCATCTGCCCAGCTGTCTAATGCTGCAGTGTCGGTTCCTGCTCCAGACACTGTTGTCCACCAATTAGTGGCTTGAAAATCTGTGTTTCCACTGTTATCAAAACCTGGCATATTGCCCCCCCCCTAAAAAGGTATTGAAAAACCTACACCGTAACTAACATCACTATCTGTGTTATAAGTTATTATCGGTGCAGTAAATAAGTTTTCTATTAATGGAAGTGCTTGTCCTAAATTCCAAGAAAATGGTTCAAAAGAACCTATACCCTTCCACTTATCATCTGAATCTTTAGCTGCACCTATACCAAAAATAAGAAAACGCCAGTCCATGTCCCGCTTTGTTTTACCATAGCTAGATAAACTGATGTCTAATTTAGGTGCTATATCATTATTAGTAAATGTGGCACCGAGGCCTATACGTGGGTTCAGAAAATAAAATTGTTTTTCTTTACGTTCAAATTTTTCCCACTCTAAGCTAGTCAGAGTGATAGGAAACTCTTTGCCCCTCGTCTCTTTATTTGTATTATTCTCAATGTGGAATTCAACAGCACGATCGAAAGTACCCTTTTCAGTTCCTGATTCCACTATTGTAGTGTGAAACTCTAAAGGATAAGTTCCAGTTTTCCATTTCTTGTCTGAGGTTTGATTAGGAAAATACATTGCCCAAGCTATAGGAAATTCTTGGCCTTTTGCGTCTTTAGAATAAATCTTTTTCATTTCATATGCCAAAAGCTTACGCCTAGCGTCTTCCTTAACATCCCCCGTCTTAGCGGCTTCTTTAGAAACTGTGGCTGCAGTTCTTAGTTTGGTCACTGTCCGTTCCAACTTAGCTACTATTACTCCTACCTCTTCCAGTATAGCATCTTTCTTTTCATTCTCTATTCTTACATATTCAAGTAACGCAGCCTGTTCACCTTTTTCCTTTTTCAATCTTGCTATTAAGGCCTCAGCTTCAGCATCGTTCGCTCTCATGTTCTGTAGCATCAGTTTGTTTTCTTCCAGCTTTACTAAAACTTCATGTGGAATTGTAGGCCTAGTATTTATATTATCGATGAAAGTTCCTAAGTAAAACCAAACAAAAATAACCAGTGCTATAGCTGCAACACTTTTTGTGATGTCCCATACATTTAAATTTAATTTCATAATTCAACTCCTTTACCTATCCGTATCTACATTACCTTCTGGAGGAGTAAACAGCGAGGTCCTTACAACTAACCTACTAGTTACTAAAGTAATAAAACCACCACTTAAGAAAGCAAGCCCTGCGGTAGCACTTATAAAAGATGTGCCGTCTGCGTTTTCTGCTATAAACATACCATAAGTTACCAACCAAAAGAATGCTACCATAAATTGATATTTTATAGATGCTGTATTACGTAAAAGTTTCTGGATCCATAGGTCCCAGAATGATCTGTCAAAAATTGTAATTTTGTCATATTGATTACCATTTGACATAACGCTATTCCCCCTATTTGTAATAAGGTTAGTTTATTACTTAACCTTTTTCTTCAGTACAGCTGCGGAGATCGGTGCAAGGGCCGAAGGAGCTGACCCAATACCACTTAAATGGTTGAAATCTTTACTTGGTATGTTATGTAATCTAACCATTCCCCCTGAATTATGTAGTATGGGTTCCTGGTCCCCTTCCAGTTCCTTTTCCAACATTTTTGCTCCGTGTGCCGCAAGAATAATAGCGGAATACAAATCCTTGTTTTGTCCTTTTGTGGGTGTATCAAAATGTAAAATACCTGTAGAAGTCTGTGTAACAACTATATTAAGCATCTGAGACTTCAGGGTATTTATGTTTTCATAGTGGGCTCCCTCCAAATCTAGAGTTGAACCAATAGGTGTTTCTGGAAACAACAACTTCTTATCTTCTAACATAGCCTTTGTAGTAAAGTTAGCATCAGAAATCCATGCAGGATTAAAATGTACTAACTCTAAGATATGCTTACCAGGTAAGTGCTTGTGGTCATCATTACCTCTATCAATAATAGGATCGGTTCCATTATAGCCTTCCTCTAACAAATCGCAAATAGCTTTACCTCCACCACCCTTATCCATAAATACTCTAATTACATTAAACTTTTCGCATATGTTCTGAACTGCCATGGTTAATTGTTGTGTAGTTTGACGTTTCAGTTCTAAGACACCTACGATGCGATTTACAGGACCCAGTCTAATAATGGTAACACCAGTACTTGCTTTACCGCCTTGGTTGGGGTCAACGCCTATAATATACTGACTACCTTTATCTCCAATCATCTCTATTGTATGACCACTACCTAAAGTACAATCTTCCAATAGAGAAGCTTTAAAGAACCCCTCGGAGTCAGAAATCATGGCCGCCTCATACTCCATCCTAAACTCAGAATGTGACATTACACGGCGTGCTTCATTAATATTATTGGTATCTAAAAATCCATCAGGTAGGTCCCAGTGTGGTACTTGCCATACTGAATACTGACATTGTTCTCCCCTACTATCAGAGACAGCCATCTGTGACCAATGATCCTTCATACGACGCCACATATGATTGAACTTATAATAACCAGACGAGGTCATTATCATCTTATTAACCGTTTCTTCTTCAAAGTCTTCTTTTGTGGCTAACCCTAAAGCAATTAGACGGTCTTGTTGTTCTATACGTCGAACACGCTCCATAGGAGCGAGAGAGGTGGCTGCCATAGGACGAACTACCATGTCTAGTGTCTGATCCGGAACCTGGGCTAACTCGTCTATTAGAATTAAATAAAAACGAGACCCACGAATCTTATTACCATCACCGAGGGGCAGTGCCTCTATATATGATGGGGTCATACCAGATACGGATCTGAATCTTAAATAACATGTGTCAGAACCACGTGTGGGCTTCTTTTCACAAGCCTCACGTAATAAAGATGATTGTGCATATAATTTTTCTATCTCAGAAAATATCATCTTGGATTGACGAAAAACTGGTGCGATTAAACCTACACGGTACCCAGGCTTAAGCATACAGCTGAGGACCGCTAAGACGCCCAACATAAACGTTTTTCCGTAACCACGTCCAGCAACCGCGATTACATAGTTCTTGAACCACATGTCTTCAAACACTAAACGCTGGATCGGAGCAAGATCCACACCTAGCAAATCATAAGCCGCTATACATGGATCGGCGTGGTAAAACTCTATGAGGCCCCGACCCTTATTTAAAATCTCTTCATAATGTTTGTTAGCCTTTTTTTTACTAATCATCGTCTAAGTTGCGTTCTTTTACGTCGGCATCATATCTGTTACCGTCGTACTCCTTCCTTTTTTCTAACATCTCCTTCTCTTCTTGCTTAAGTTTATCAATCTTAGTTTTTAAGACCAGTTTCTTTTCGTTATCAAAAGCAATTGCTAAGTCAACTATGGAAAATCCTTTAAATTCATTAGGATTTATTCTGTCTCTACGTCGTGAAGATAAACTTTCTTTAATTTTTTCATTCTTCTTGCCCAACTTTTCAATAGCTGCTGCTACATCTAGTTGCCTAGATAAATTACCCTTGCTATCTTTGAGTAGCCTAAATTCTAATACTCTATTTTTAGCTAGGTCTAAAATATCATCCATATCACTGGATGTTAGATCATCAACATCAAAATCTGCTAAATACGCATCTACCAATTGGTTATAATGCTTTTGCTCATCCTCATCAAATATGTCTTGTATAGGTAGGATCTCTTTTAACATCTTCTTTGCTGATGGTGGATTAGGTGGTCTACCTACCATTATATACCCTCCAACGCTTCCTCTGGATTCAAGTCATTACGCTCACAATATTCTTTAAATAATAAAATAAGTTCGGGAGTTACATTGTGGCTGAAGTATTCTATATTACCACCACAAGTTATTTCTACTTTACATTTATTTCTTATTGCCTTCTCTGTCATAATGTTCATGGAGGAATCCAACTCTTCTCCTACTTCCTGAATCCATTCACACATTTCATCGTTGTCCGATCTACAGTATTGGTTGGTTATCTCTTCTGAAATAGGATTCTTTCTTCTAAAATACATAACTAACGATCTAGATATTTTATCTCTGGTTTCTGGTCTATGATACTGACCAGTTTTAGACATACTAATTGCTCTTTTACTAGTATCGCTTAATTTGAATCCTAATGGGCGGCCTCGTTTACCACTTCCGTTACCTGTCAAGTTCCACCTCCGAAACAAGAGAAAACTCATTGCACTCTTTACAAATCATTCCAACTGTAACTGTAGTACCAGCTGTGATATGGCCGCAAGCATCACATTGGATATAAACAGATCTACCCTTGGATTTGAATGGTTTTCTAAAAGAGAAAGGTAAGTTTTTATGATCATCTGCATACCTACTTTCTCTGTGTATTCTTTCATTATGTTTACCAACCCCTACCTCTGGTTCATACCTACGTGGAGTAGCCCCAGCAGGCAACTCTTGGTTCATTGGTTCTTCGGCAATAACTTTCTTTAAATCTTTTACAAAAGCTTCATTTACCATTCCTCTCTCCTAAAATCAGTATGAATAAACCTTTTTGATACAACAAAATCTGACAAGTAAACCGCCAGCTCCTCTTTGGTATATTCTTTTATAGGTTTTCTCCACGGATCCTCGCTCCAAGGACCGTAATGGTATCCCACACAATTCCTAAGTAATTGATGCTGTGTCTTTGTTAGTAATTGTGTAGCTTCCTGAACCTCATCTATTAAATTAGCACCATGAGCCGCATGATCTTTGAGAGAGTGTCCACTAGTATCTATTGGGCCACGCTTCCTCAAGTCATGTATAACACATGCTGAAAGAACAATATCCCGGCTATCTTCACAGGATAAACCCTTAACCATCTCATATGCCATTGTAAAAACCTTCTTCACATGGATAATTGTACCATCACAACTTAACTCATCTAATGGGTGATACTTTCCACTGGAGCTGGAAGGACAATCCTCAAAAAAATAATCAGGAGCCTGAGTCAAACACAATCTTGTAAACTCTCTAACTTTTTTATCGAAAATCCTTTTTAGTTCAGGTTCAAAATACTTAACCTTTTCCTCTACTGTAATGTCCATAAACCTTTCCTTTTAATATGGTTTTAAAGTAATACCATCAGCCCTTACTCTAATATGCTCTATAGTAGTTGATTGATGATTTGGGTTGTACCCTGCCTGCTTCCAGCCGCCTTCCCTACCCTCATCTCCTGGGTATCTCCCAACAGCATGACGAGGGTTAATTTCATTGAATCTATCCTCTTTATCATAGCTCATAGGATATCTTTCTCTGATACGGATAAATTCTGGTTTTGCATATGCTTCAATTGGAATAGGCATTTGTTAACCTCGTTGATACTCTATTTTATTAATATAATCCCCGGAAAAAAAACTGTATAAACGTTTCAAATTTACAACACATAAAGCGATGTCTCCATCTTCCCCACTAAAACTTACCGAAATGACCCCACTTTGGGTGACTCTGACGTAATTAAGATCGATACCAAAGTACGTAGAAGTTACAACTTTTGCCAGACCAATAAAGCCCTGAACTTCTTCTTTGTCTTTGATATAAAAATCATACTTAACGGGTCTCATACTGTTTAGTGCAGTCAAATTAAATGTTTTATGTGTATCGTCAACTGAGTCCCATTCCCAACTACACTTCCTTTTCTTAATTATAAAATCTTTATTAATTGTCCCTTTTCCATCTACCATGTGTTCCTCCTTATTAGTAATATAATCACTAATTTCGCCTTGTCAACCTTTATTTCTTTTCCTTCTTTTTCTTCTTATCTTTCTTGTCCTTTTTATCCTTGCTGTCCTTGTCATCCTCTTTATCGTCATCCTTATTTAACCAAGGAGGATTTCCACCTTTCTTAGCAGATAACTCTTCATAAGCCCCTTCTTGCCCTTTCCACACACCAGAACTCTCAGAATTGTTATTTTTCATGAACGCCATGAGATCCATAGCGAAACCAGGAATAGTACTACCTTCCCACTCGTAGGAGATGCTCATATATTCTGAATCACCCTTCTTAATCACCATACGAGCCGAGTTATAACCATCTTTAGATGTGTTGATACTAGTGTACATGACCTCGTCTGCCACCACACTTACACTAAAATCTCTTGTAGTCTTCTTAGCCATTATTAACCTCCAAATTCTTTTTTCGTATTTTCTGTATTTATTAAAAATTCTGCCACTTGTTTGGCAGACGCCCTTAACTCTTCAAGAGTGCCATTATTACTAACATGGAAATCTATTTTATTGTAGTTATCCATAGCAGTTTCAGATATATGTTTGGTGCCGTGAATTTTGCCAGCCTCTTCTCTATCACTGGTTACTTTAATGATGTAACCTCCACAAGCTACAATGGGGTCAGCTTCATTAGGGTGCCTGACGTCTGTGATTATAACATTCTGATATTCCTTATCTTCAATGGTTTTAAACAGATGATTAACCCAAAAATTATAGTCTATTGTTCTATAAAATTGACCATAAGCTTGGAGTATCTCTCTAGCAGTCCAGTACGTACCATCTTCTTTCGAATAACGAGAATCTAGACTTTCCTTACTGTCTCCCCAGAGCTGATCATAACTTAAATCAAAATCTTTTTGAACCCTTAACTTAAGTTCATGTGCGTATGCCATCAAAACAAATTTTTTACGTACCACGTTAAATAACTCTTCAGCAAGCGTTTCTGCCAACGAGTCTTTGCCACTTCTAGCTTTACCAAAAATTCCGCATACTAAACCTTTTCCCATTTAAAACCTCCTTGTCTACTCTACTTTCACCTGTAAATCATTCCTTGTTACGCCCATGGTCAGTAATACATATTCATCATAATATTTATCTCGTTGACCTTGGAGCTCTACCTTATCCAATCCACAATCTTTATTGTTGATAAGGGTTGTTAACACATCTATCTTTTCCTTAATAGTGTCTCTTATAATAATAGCAGTGGATATTGTAACCTCAGTCCCACCAAGACTTATTTTACTGACGTTATTAGCTACTTCAATGTTTAAAATTTTAGATTGTCTAAGCTCCAACAATGCAAATAATTCTTGTGCTAATTTTTCAGTTTGCTCATACTGAAGCATCCTTTTGACTTCTTTGATTTTTTTATCAAAGATTATTTTCTGTGCCACAACTTCTGCCAGGTAAACCATAATAACTCCTTATTCGATACTGATAGCGTCAAATGGGCAAAAATCAACTACTTCGTAAGCACACTCAATATCAGTAATATCCATATCGGTAGGTGTTGGTATAAAGTCTTCGTCTATATTTATGAACAGAGTAGGACACAAATCTACACAAACTAAACACCCAGTACACTCGTTACTGTCTATAATTAAATTTTCCATATCGTCTCCTAATACAAACAAGTACCACAGTTGTAGCAATATTTGTTTGTGGATCTATTTTTTCTGCCACACGTTTCGCAACCTAATTTGGCTTTAACTGTTATAGCTTTTTTAACTTTCTTTTGCCCCGCGGTCTGACCTTTAAGATGTAAGACTATAGTATGGATAGCAGACTCGAGTGCCTCGATATTACCATAACTGTAATGCTGTTTAATCTTCTCACCCTTTACTGTGATCCCCTCATCAGAACGGGGAGCGAAGGATTTGGTAGCACACTCTATAGAACTAGAGGTGAGACTACGAGAACAAAAAGTAGACTCAGGTTCTCCTCCAATAATAAAATCTCCAGTATTAAAAGATCTTGTTGAGCATGGGAAATCAGTATACGTAAGTATTGGTTCTTGTTTTTGACGTTCAAACTGATAGACGACCCTAATTAGCCCATCATCAATCCTATCACCACGGTGGTTTTGTATCTCTTTAGTCTTATTGATAAATTTAAATCTGTTAGTTTTTCTCATGTTACGCATAAAACCCTTAAGTTCTTGAGTTTCGTTGCCATCCAATATAAGTTTGTGGCCATTTAATGCACTTTTACCATCCACTTCAACATCTACCAACACTCGTCTGGCATCTTTGTTCTTAAGCAAGATGCTGTAATCTGCACCGAAAGGTAAGTATACTTCCCCTCCGTTTCGCTCTCTTAATATCTTACCTTTACACTTTATTACTGCTACAAAATTTTGTTTGTACATCATAAGTATGTCTCCTTTTTACGGCTGACGGAACAACAGCCTTATTAGTATTTAGTTCCGTTGGTCATTATAATAGACGATCACCGTTATATTACTTGAGTGGTATGACCTCTACGGCCTGCACACCCTTAGTCGTTTCCTTTAGTTCAAAGGAAATACGCTGTTTAGCTTGTAAAGTTTTGAAACCAGATGTTTTAATGCTTGTAAAGTGCACAAAATACTCTGTACTTTCATCCACTGCGTCATCTTCTGTTACGGGGTGTATAAAACCATAACCCCTCTCATTAGAAAAAAACTTAACTTCTCCCTCAAATCTATCAGACATGGTTATTTTGCCCTCCAAAATGAAATTATTCCTTTAAAAATGTAACGCGTGACAACCAACCATATGCATACTTCTCCTGAATGGGGCTTTTTGTCATATAATTGATGTAATGTTGGCCTTGTAGAATATTCAATATTTTGTAAAGATATTCATCTCCCCTATAGGCAAGACAAGCGTTTAAAGCTCTTATAGTGTTTCTTCCTACGTTTCCATCTTCAACAATATCAGCATAAATTCTACCATTTTTATTTAAAAGGTTCAGAGCCTGCTGCAGAAATTTGCCTGCTCGGCCTGTACCCATATTAACTCCTGTATCAAACATCTCGTTAGATACATTCTGAGACGTGCAACTATCTAGTAAATTAACATCCCAGTAATTTACCTTGTAAAACTTTTTAACTTCATCATCTAATGCTATGTCGTTGTAGGCAGTGTTAGGAAAATCATCTCGAGTTTTATAACAATCTATAATGATCCAACCATTCCATGATGGATGGTATCTCCTCGCTATGCCCTTGTAAGTTTCCCCACCAACGTCATCACTATCGTTTGAATAGCCTCCCTCATGTGATAGTGTTATACTATAAGCCTTGTTAAAATCCGCCATATTACCTCCTGTAATAATAGTAGGTTAGTTAAATGGTTGTAGCAAGAAGACAACCATTAGCTACAGCCTTCATAGGCTCCTCCGCCCTCCTTACCTCACTAATTTTTACTGGGAATTCAACCACATTCAGGACTTCTTCTACCTTTCTTACAAATCCGTTTGCAAGTGTTAAACCTCCAGAAACTACAATAGGGATTGGTTCCCTAAAGAGAGGTAATTCTTTTTTTCGTTTTTTTAATTCAAAAGCAATATTCTGAAGTGTATAGCTTATTACTGAGGTGTAGTAAACAGAAACAGCTTCCATGATTTTGGATGTGGGATTAAACAAATCTGTTCCAGCTTCTTTCTCCATCTGTACAAGGCTTGGCGAAACATCTAAAGCGTTACCCACCGACTGGTCAATAAAATCACCAGCACGTGTAACACTAAATTCAATCAATGGATCACCGGCATGCACTAATACAATGTTAGTCATACCTGCACCGTAAGATAAACAAATACCAGTTAAACCGTCGTCTAATAATTCAGACAGAGCTATAGCAAATGCTTCATTAATTGGTTCCACATCAAATCCCATTTGTTTAATATAAAAACCCATCATCTCTGTGTGATACGTAATATCAAACACATTGTCTATTGGTTTTGCTGGTACAGAATAAAGCAGTTTATCGCCTTGTTCACCCTTACCAACTAAAGTTTCTATTATAAGTTTAAGCATGGGCAAGGATGATTTTTCTCTAGGAGAAATTACTCCCTTCATCATAGGACGCTGGACCACGTCGTTCCTTTCAATAGCAATTTCTAAAGCATCTTCGCCCACAATAATAAAAGAATTGTCCTCGTCTATAATGTAATTGGATCCTCGCTTATCTAGGGAAATTCTAATGCTGTTTTTATTAACCTCTGTCTTCGGCACAATTCGATAAAAGGCGTCTCGTTGCATCTTGAAGACTGGGTTTCCTCCTTCATCAAACATACCAGCTACCAACATATTAGTACCAATATCTAATCCTTTATGTCCCATAATCCTTTAATACCTCCTTTTCAGTTAATCCTTCTTCCCGGGCAGCTTGTTGCCCATAAGATTCTTAAGTTTATTAACCTTGTCTTCCATCTGTGCCTTTTCTTTGGTCGATATGTCTTCAATGTCAAAATGTTTCTCAACTTTAGATTCCTTTTCTATTGGATCTACAAAAACTGTCTCCATCTTAGGTCTGTCAGAATCCGGCATCTCACCAGTATGATGCATGGAGATTTGTGCTGTCATGTCCTCAATTTTTCTAGTGGCTTCTGCCAACAATTCAGTTAATTGGTTGTTTGATCCTACAGACTGGCCTTCTTTTAACTGCTGTATCATTTCTTCCTTGCTTTTAATAATGGCTTTAAGAGAAGACACTTCTTTTTTATACATTTCTTTTGAAACTTCTATCTCTTTATGAATATTTTCAATCTGGTTTTGAAGAGCATTTACCTCTACTTCTTGTTTAACCTTCATATTAGCAGTTTCTACTTTTATGGCCTTAATAATCTCTTCATCTACTTGCTCCGCTGTGTACCCCTCTGTAAACTTAGGTTTGTCTTCTAACTGCTTATTAAGTTTTTCTATTTGAGAACGTAACTCGTGCACTAAACCAGAGTTGTTTTGGGGCGAACCTGCCATCTCCATAGCATGTTTGAGTTGGCGATCTCTAGGGCCACTGGTTACAATCCGGCGATCCTTCGGCACAAACTCTTTATTATATCTTATTCCCATTTCCTTTAACCCCTACGTTCATGGACTTCATCGATGAGCCCGTATTTCTGGGCCTCATCAGCCGACATAAAATAATCTATTTCCATGTCCCTTTTTATTTTACTTAATTTCTGTCCTGTATACTTAACGTAGTGCTTAGCCATCTTTTCCCATAAGTATTCCATATGTTTTACATAATTTCTGATCTGATTAGCTTTACCCTCAGTACCAGTAGAAAGTTCATGAATCATGATTTCTGTGTTTGGTAAAGCATGTCTTTTACCCATAGTTCCTGCAGCAAGAATAAAAGAAGCGGCGGAAACACATTGGCCTATACCCACTGTAGCTATGTCTGGTTTAATATACTGCATGGTATCATAGATAGCATACATAGAACTAAGACAACCACCGGGCGAATTGATATACATCATAATATCTGATTCAGCATCTTGTGACTCAAGAAACAATAACTGTGCTACCACGGAATCTGCCATATCCTGGTCGAACACACCCTTGACAAAAATAATTCTATCTTTTAACATTCTAGAATATAAATCATAAACACGTTCCTGGCCATTGGGTCCCTGTTCAATTACATGTGGTATCATTTAATTCTCCTTATCCTTTTAAAAATTAATGTTGAAATGTACACTACTAATATAATCACTTTTTATCGTTTGTCAATGTATTTTTAATTATTTATAATTTTTAATACCATACACAACAAATTTTCTAATTAAATCTTCTAACTGTTGCATATCATCAGAATCTACATACTGACTACAATGTAGCTGTGATATTTCTTCGCTTAAGTTGTCAAAGGTACACATCACAACTTCACCTTTCCAAAGTGTGCTGACAAAACTCAAGGAGCTACTTCTATATTTAAACTTCATCATCTTTCTAGCTATGTAAAGATCTATGTAACTGTAACTCATATAAACTCCGCTCCCCACAATAATTCTTTCTTTTGCTAATGTCTAATCTAACTATTTAAATCCAGCAAGTGTACCGGACATTTTTTTATTGTTTTTAAAGTTTAGTTAAATTGTAAATTTAGATATATTTGTTATTCTAACATATTTGGTATTCTATCTATTATATAGAGACATGCAATGATTGCACATCATGACTTGCAATGATTGCACATCAGCAATCTAAATATATTTTTTTTGTAGGTTCAATTCAGCCTGTTCTTGATAAAAATATAAATGTGCATGCCATATTTGATTGCGTTCTGGTGGGTCACTTAAGTAACCTAATTCATAGACTTTCATAGACTTACCACCATAAGAGTCTTCGTGCTCTATAATGATGCCCTGTTCCACCATGTGTTTTATACTTTTTGAAATAGGTGAGGGATCTGCCAAACCAAGAAATTCGGCTATATCTTTTTGTCTAGCTGTTGCAGTTAAGAGTCCTCGTTCTAAAAAATACTTTTCGTATAGTTTATTTAAGCGTCCTGTGTCCATAGGTGCTCTTATTACATTTGGTATTAAATAATAAAATATTCTACAGTCTGCTGTTCCTAACCATTGGTTGTGTAGTTGGGTCTTTAGTAATTTATGAGGTGCTCTATAATGTGGCCCCTCCTGCAAACAATTTTTCATAAACTTCTCCTTTTCCCTAAATGAAGTTATTAATTCCTACTCGTCAATATTTCTACACCCTTTTCAGTTATTGCTATTGTGTGTTCAAAGTGTACTGCTAACTCACCGTCTTCCGTCCTCGTTGTCCACCCATCTTTCATTGTGGTAGTTTTGGCTGTACCAGAACTAATCATAGGTTCTATGGCTATAACAGTCCCTGGTTTAAGTATGTAACCTGTATACTTTTCTCCATAATTAGGAACTTGTGGTTCCTCATGTAAATTTTTTCCTATACCGTGCCCAACAAATTCTTTAACTACATTATAGCCATGTTTTTCAGCATGTTGTTGTATAGCATAGGATATATTTCCTAAGTTACTATAAGGTCCTGCTGCACTTATTCCCTTCTCTAAGCACTCGTTTCCGATTCTCATAAGTAGCCTGGTTTTCTTCGATACCTTACCAACACCTTTGGTGAAGGCAGAATCTCCATACCAACCCCTGTACAAGACCCCGAAATCTATGCTTAATATCTCTCCATCTTTTAATGGTACTTCACTAGGAAAACCATGCACTACTTCATCATTTCTAGAAGAGCATATGGAGTATGGAAATCCCCTATAACCCTTAAAACCAGGTGTACCGCCTCTCTGAAAACAAAGTTCTTCTGCCATTTGATTCAAATAGTTTGTTGTTACACCTGGTACTATAGCCTTCTCTAATTCTCTCAGTACATACGCCACTATTTTATTACTCTTACGCATGGCGTCAACTTGTGTAGATGTTTTTAATATTATCATGGGTAAGGCGTATTTTGAAAAAGTCCTGCTCCTCGTCCTTTGCTAAACTGATTACACTCTTGTACTAGGTAATCCATGTCTTGATTCGTTTTTAGACACGTGTGTTGTTCCACCATTACCTCTTCTTCGTCCTCAAGGTTCATTTCTTTTAAATCTTCTTCGAGAAAAAAATCTTCTAAATCTAAAGGGACTATAACCCTAGATAATCTATGCACACACTCTTTGCAAATAGTCTCGTCTAGAGGAAACAAATCACCATAATGTTTAACATTATCCATGCGAGCCTCCTATTTAAGTGCTTGGTCTACGGTGAAAAAGTTCTCCTTTCCTCTTTGGTCATAAGATCGTTTTACTACATCTTCACCCTTACCACCTTTTATTTTTCCAGCTGCCTTCAAACGTTTAATTTTGTTGTTTATGCTCTCCTGAGATCTACCAGGAAACATATTCTTAAGTTCTTGAATAGTTTTTATTGCATAATTATCTATAAGTTTTTTCTCGTCGGAAAAACTCCAGCCTCTTCTTCTAACCATAATTCTACCTCCTATCTCCATAACGTTTCCTCATACGTTCCTTAATTCTTTCCCATTTAGTCTTTAGGTCCTTTTTATGTTCCTTTTCCTCACATTCCGGACATATAGTCTCGAAGTTTGGTGTCAAATACATAACATATGAATCTTTACCACATTTATCGCATTTCATATAAGTATATGTAGCTCCTATTTAGTCTACTGTAAATATAATGCTGTGGTACTGCTCTGTATTTTCAGATCGACGCTATTTTTACGTCGATCGATGATCGATCGATGATCGATCCTTGTTAATTTTAAATTTGGAATGCTCTAACATATTCAACATTAATTTTAGTGTTTCTTTATCCGCATTGTCCCGTTCTATAGTCTTCTCTATGTTTTCGTGTAGCTCTCCTTTATACTTTTTCCATTCCTTAGTCACTGGGTTTTCCATAAAATCCCCCTACTTGTAGTTTCCTACCTTTGAGTGGTTAGTTTATTGATTATTCGTCTTCTTCTTCTCCTTCGTTTTTGATCTCAGGCCCCCTTTTTACTCATAATTTTATCCTCCCTTACCTTATTATTATTTCCATTGTTTTAGGAGCCATCAAAGGGATACCAGCGTGACAGTCTGGACAATTACCATGTTTATCTTGGTCCCAAGACTCAACTCTTTCATTTATAAGAGATTCGACTTCACAAAAATCATTCGTCCATCCAGTTCTGTTCCATATAGCAATAACTCTTATAGGGGTACCATTACATTTATAGATTGCTTCCATAGTTTTCACTACAGATTTACCAGTAGTTATAATATCTTCTACTACTAGAACTCTTTTACCCTCTAAAACTTTAGCATAACCACGTCCGAACTCCATTTCAATAATCTCTCGATAGTATGGTCCACTCATAATTTTCTCAGGGTATACAAATATTTTTTTGCCTTGAAGTGCAAGAGGGGCCGCTAGAATCGCCCCAGCAATTGCGGGGCCCGTTACTACATCGAAATCCAACTTCTGCATTTTCATAAACATTATATTTAACACATCGCTAAACAGTGTTGGATTACAAAAGATCGAATCTTTATTAATATAAGTATCTGAATGTCTTCCAGATGTTAATAAAAAATGCCCAGGACTGTTTTTTCCATACGTTAATGCCCCCCCCTCTTCTATATTGATTTAGTTTCGGTATTACTTACACCACCTCCCAATGAATTATTTAATTCTTTCCATTCACCTTCTTCGTTTTCTTCCGGTCTATAAAACCCTTTACAACCACCAAAACATACCTTCCTAAAAAAAGTACACTCTTGACATTTTTTCCCATATATACCTACTGGAGTCATAAAACCTTCTTCAAAGTGTTTGTAAACACTTGGCATATCAGTAAATTCACTAATATTTATCTTGTACATATTGGAAAGCGGAAAACAGTTAGTCATGCTTAAGTCTGGGTAGATATCCACGGGTTGGCCGCACATAAACATGAAGTCGTTTTCTTCGTTGGAGTTAAGTTTTGCTGCCTCTTCTAAAGAGAACATGCATAAAGGAAACCCACAATCAAAGGTGATGGTAATACCAGGAGAGTTTTCCGCAAGATTTATTATGCTTTTCGCTGCATTATCGTATAAACTAAGTGGTAGGTACTTGTTCTTTCCACCTATTACAGGTATAGAAAGTCCAAGTCTGATGGTTGGGTCTAGGTAATATTTTTCAATTATATCTGCTAGGAATAATAGGTTAATGTCTTTTTCGTGTATTGTAAAAGATGGGTAGGCAAGGCGGTCCATAGAACTGAAGAATCTACTTTGTAACTCTGTTTCGTCCTCTGTCCTAAGTGCTTCTGAATTTACATTTACAGCAAAATATAATTGTTTTTCTCTCAACACTACCCTATTTAAAAGATTTATTAGTTCATTCAGTTGTTTACCTGAAAGCATACCGTTGGTAAATACCTGTATTTTAAAATCATTCAAGATAAGATACTCCAACATCTTAATAAAATCTTCGTGGAGAGTAGGTTCTCCACCTAACAAATTAATTATCTTGGGGCCAGTAGCTATAAAATTAGTGGCCGTAATAAAATCTTCCCACGTAAATGCAGTTCCGCTATCTTTGTTCCCTTGTGCAAAACAATATGCACAGTTCCTCTGACAATCTGAAGTAAGAATTAAATTAGCCATTAGCCTTATGTGCCCTACAACCGCCAGCACACTCCTTTTCAAAATACTTACATGAATAGCAATCATCATATATTGGGGTATACGTTTTAACTTCTTTAGACCAAAAACTATGTAGTTGCCCATATGAATCAAAGTCGTCTATTTTAGCCCTCATAACTCTTGATAATGGGTAACAATTAGCTACTTCTAAATTGGGATATATATCCATAACAGTTCCACAGTCATATACCAAAGGTGAAATTTTAAGCGATTCCATTTCTTTGTGGTTCTCTTTTGTAAACATACATTTAACCCAGCCACAATCAAAGCCTATAGATATATTATCCTCTAAAGCTTTTCTAGCTAAAACTAATACTTTTTCAGCGACCGCTGGATAGAACTCTGCTTTTAAATATTCGTTGCTGTTCCCAAGCGGTGCTGCAAGTCCTAATCTAATGTTAGGTATTAGTTTGTAGTGCTTTATCATATCCACTAAAAATGAAGGATCGAAATCAATTTCAAAAATATTGAATGATAAATTTGACACCCGGCCTAAGTTTGAAAAAAATATGTTTTGAAAAAATAATTCCTTGTTACTTCTATACTTTTCTTCATTAACATTGACACAGAACCCTAAGTCCTCTTTACTCTTTACTTCATTTTCTTGAGCCATATTTATAATAGCACTGTAGAACCTAATATCATCTACCATACCATTAGTGAATACTATAGTTTTAATTCTCTTCTTTAATAAGTATTCTAAAAAGTTCAAGAATTCAGGATGAGCAGTAGGTTCCCCGCCCAACAAAGCTATACGATACACTAAGTCTGTATCTGCTTCAAGCCAATCTATAGCTTTTTTAAAGTTTTCCATAGTGAAGTGCATGGGATTATCAGAATTATCTTTAGCAAAACAATACCTGCACTTCCTAGGGCAGTCCGTGGTCAAAATGATGTTGCTCATCGATATCCTTATAAATTTCTATTTAGTCGTAGAAACATTAACATCTTCTCAATTCTCTTAGTCAAGTGTGTTTGAGTTTCGTTCATTTCACGATCAAGATGTTCCAAAATGTATTGGGTTTCTGTCACGTACCATATAACAAATTTTTTAGGATGTCTTTTATCCTCTAACCCCACAACATTACTCAAACGATCGCAGAGTTTGATAGTAAATGCTGACTCAGACATAGCGTTCATTTTTCTGGTCAGATATACTTTCTTGCCCTCTAATTTTTTGTTAATATCGTTAGTAGTTAGTTCCCTTACTAATTCCATTACTTTACCACCGAATTCGCGGCCGATCTCCTCTATGCTTATGGAAGTGTCTTCTACTACATCATGACACAACGCCGCTATATATTCTTCGAGATCTGCCTGACCGTCAGTGGCCTCCCAAAGAAGTTGAGCTGTTTCTTCGGGATGGACCATGTAAGGTTCTTTTGTGTATTTTCTTTCTTGCCCTTCATGGGCTGTTGCTGCAAATTTGTGAGCTACTTGTAAGTTATTCATATCAACACCTTTCCTTTGTTATAATATAAGACACAATAACTATTTGTCAAGTATTTCTTTTAATTCTTCCCAAGTCCAGTCCTCTACCTTCTTAATGGTTAGTTAATAGACCACCTTATCGTGGTTATTACATACCGGTGCTCTCTCTCTCTTATTTAAGTGTCAGCCCATATACTCTATTGTATTCCCAAACTGCCCACACATATACAAGTGTATAATAAATCATATCGTCCATCTTATTCTCCTAACTTCTTTAGAAAAGCCTCACGTCTCTCTATCATAATAGAGGGAGTGCTCCTGTAATTTCATCTATTTCATCCACCCACCATGGTCCTATAGCAGCACAAGTGTAAGTGGGCACACCGCGAAATTCAGTTTTTCCAGAGTCTTGAATTATTGCACAAGGCATTTTAATTCTAATGGTACCAGTATAAAGTCCCTCTACAGATAAGGCTCTCTCATATATATCAAAGAGCTCGTCCTCTGACATTACACTTACTGTGATTTTAGTAAAGCTTCCCGCTAACCACTCATGTAAAGGATCTTTTATGGTATTAGTATGTAAGGTCCATTCCTTTATAGGCTGAATAGTAGCATTTGCGACAGCCATCTCATTAATTATAGCTAACATCGAAGCGTGTGCTACTTGGCTGCAGGTTTTTCCAGTCGACATTTTTAAATCTTTTCTTACTATTATTACTTGCTTAGTCTCCATATTCGACCTCGCTTCAGCATTATTCCAATCTTTAGAATGAACGTTTAGATTTTTGTACCTAGCCGTCATGTGAACTAAAATAAATTTGTTTGTTCTTGGTTATCTGTGGACTCATCATCTTCAGCACACCGCCTGATTTCCGAAGTCTATTGTCTGTTTCCATATCAACTACTATAGAGCCACATACTCTACACCACCTTACTACTTCTTCATCGTCCCAACCACCAGCTCTGTAGATTTCTATTAAGTCATGCTTGCCTGTATTACACTTATGTAATGCTTCAGTTAAACTCATTAGTTGACCCCTCTGTTATAATAGTCCCTCAAAAGTTGTGCGGCTTCCATATGACCCTGACACCAAACGTCGACAGTCTCTCTAACAAATGGATGATTACAGTATTTATCGTTTTGCCAATCCCCATCAAATACTCCAATAACACATTTCTCTGGGTTCTGGTAGTACCAGGCTAATTCAAACAAGGTACCTACAGTAGGTTTTAGCAGATCATACTGGTTCATATTACAAATACAACCAGTAGATCTCATTACGTAACTATGATCTTTAGGTACAATCAATCCTGTACCTTTAGACTTATAAACTTCAAGTCTTTGAGGATCATTCTTTTCTCCATGAAAGTTTGTAACGTTTTTGTTCCATTCATTGTCACATGGATCAATTATCTCGAAATTATCGTTTATTGGGAGGTCGGTTCTGAAAAACTTTCTAACATCCCGCCTCCACTGATACGTAATCTCCTTGTCCGGGCTAATCTGCCCAATTAAATAAATCACTTCTTTAAACATCTTTCCTCTCCTTATTCATCTCTCCTTTTTGTTTAGACATCACCGTTACGCTGTATAGCTTTATCCTCATAAGGTCCAAGAATTCGTCGTTCTATCTCCGTAGCACACTGTCTTAATTCACCAATATAATTTTTATAACTATTGTAGCTTTCCGGAACCTGTTTCTTACAGAACGAATAAAGAATGTAATTTAGGTCTCCGTTAGCTCTAACGTCTGCATCAGCCATGGTCTTAACTACCATATCCATGACTGGTCTCTCTTCCTGTTTAATGTATGGAATTTTAATCACCTCCATTTAAATCTGGCCAAGCAAGCACAAAACTTTATTGTTTGTTTTTTGGTTCAACCAGATACTCTCCATAATACTTCAAGAATTGTCTAGCATCATCTCTACTTATTTCGTCGGCATGGTCGGGAACAAAGTCCAGGCCAGCCTCTCTTGCCGCTGACTGGAAAGTTTTTCCAGTCTTGCGGAAAATCTTAGCCATTTTCCTTAATTGGTTTTTAGTTATTGTCTCCATAATCTATGTCCTCTAAAGTCCATCCCTGTTTAATAAAATTCCTATCCGGAAGTTGGACACACGTTAAATGCCCCATTCCTAAACTATCAAAGCATGCTCCAGTGTCTATACAAATTTTACACTCTTCATCCAATACCTCGGCACTTGGGGAATGCCCAAAGACTACCACCTTTCCCTCATAATCCATATGGATAAATGCCCTGTCCCACAGAAGGGTTTCATCAGGTGTATTCTCCAAAGGTGTACCAGGGTGTATCCCTGCATGTACAAAAATGTAATCTTCTGTTTCATAGTATTTAGGTTGGTTTTTAAAAAACTCTATATGCTCGGGTGGCATAAACCTTCCTTCAATACGATTGAGTCTATCTAACTCCCAACCATGTTTACCATAACTTTTGACAGTTTTATTCCCACCGTTACTTATAAACAGCTTTTCATAAATACCTGCTAAGTAATCCATAAACATTTCTTCGTGGTTGCCTTGTAAGAACACACAATCGTGCTTCTTATCTATATCTATAAGGAACTCTATTACTTCGAAAGTCATATCACCACGGTCTATGTAGTCCCCAAGGAACACTAGTTTATCGCCTTTCTCAGGAAATACTTGTTCCATGAGAGCTTTAAGTTTGTTAAACTCTCCATGTATATCACTAAACACATAAATCTTCATTTTAAATACCTACGTATCAGATTTGACCCACTGATACTTGCCCTTGAGGGGTTCCTTATGTAACACCAACCAACCACCTTGTGTAGTGCAATCACTGTTTGCTGGGTTGTTATAGTTTTCACCCTCTGTTATTTCTCTAAATACATGCTGTAAGAGAGGGTAAATACCCTCCTCTGAATCTGTTTCAATCTCAATTCTAAGAGTATTCGCCAATTTAATCTCCTAGTATACTATTTTGTCTACAATTATCTCCCATACTTGTCGAGGACCTATGTAAGAGTCTTTAGTGGTAATGGCTTCGTAGCTACCAGATTCTAACATACTAATCGGGGTACCGTCTGCCTCAAACATACGTACTACCATGTTAGTTTTTACATCCGGCCAGCCAACATCGACCCATTCCTTGTCTGATAATTTATATTGTATAGTTCTATCCGTCGCCATTAAGTTCTCCCACGTCTAATAATTGTTTGGCCAGCCATACGTTTTCAACTATAAGTGAAAAATGAATAAAAGTATCTAGTACATGATCTTCAGTAACACCAAGCTTTGCTGCAGTTTCTGCTAACTTAACCTCTGTGCTACTAGCCAAGCTAGTTCTATACTCAGTCATGAACTGTATCTTATAAGCAACCATTTCAGTTAATTCTTCGTATTCTGCTACACTAACATCTGGAACAATTTGCCTTAAAATGTCAACAATTAAATCTTTCTGAAAACCTTGCTCAGCGTAATCTTTAATGCTTTCCATACCTTTCTCCTAGTTACAGAGTTTATATAATATATTCTTTCTCCTACCCATAATATAATCATTAATTTACATTTGTCAAGTCTATCGCTTTTTTCTTGCCTTTATTACCTTACTTCGTTTCAGTCTATTCTTTTTTAAATTCCTCTTTAACTTCTTTGTTTTTGGTAATTTAATTCCTACACTCCTTATTTTTTTAGGCTTATTAATCCTACAAGGATTTTCATAAGGCCCACCCCAAGTACAATTCATTAATTGATAACCAGTGTTCCTGTATTTCTTTATAAGTTGTCGTTCTAATTTGTACGCTTGATCCTCATCGTTGGTTTTTTTAATAGTTCTCATTTTTAGTGAAAATCCTTTTCTTATAAGTGCTCTGGCCTTTTTGTACTTTGGTAAGGTGTTTCCCTCTTCTATCTCCTTTAAGTGTTCCCTACGTCGACGTCTCATGTTATTCGTTTTTCCTACATAGTACGGTCTGTTATTATTATCCAGGAATACGTAAACATTATATGCCATTATAATCTCCTTAAACAAAGATTGTCGTGAAAACTAAAGCATCGTACCTCATTAAATAAGGGAAGTCCCCTACTTCTATTAGGTTAGTTTAAGGTTTTAAAACGGCGTCGTTACCGTATTGGTAAGGGTCTTACACGTTTTTAAACTTATTTTTCAACCTTCTTTTAATGACCACAATGGTATATTGTAACACGTACAGGTTGAATGGTGACGGAGGTCTTGGATAAAATTTCGCTCGGGCACAAATACCCCTGTAGATGTACCCCGCCCCGAAACCAGAAACGAAACTAACTACCACGAATAGACTGCATATGATGACTGTAGCATAGAAATCCATGGTCTATTCCTTTTCTATTAAGAAATACTTATTTGTATCTTCTGGTAGTATTACTAACTTGTATTGCTCCATTAGCCTATGACACTCTTCCATTGGAGCTTTGTTAAACTCATCTAGCATAATCCATTCTACCTTTGCCGGTTCACTACAATAATAACTGAGTAATTCTAATGTTGACTCACTTAACATATTTAGTCTCCTATTCCTCAGTCTTAAACCACACAATTATATTATGGCCAATGGTTTCGATAGATATTATATCATCAATATCAATCTTGCCCCCTTCAAAGTCACTAAGAAACTTATTGATATCTTTGCAGACATTCCGATGTATATTTAAAAAAGATTTTTTATTTACAATTTTCATTTTACAAACTCCTTCAGCACTTCAGGTCTCACATCAAAAAGATGCCGCATCAATCTCATTGCACTTTTTTCCGCTACATCACGTGGACACCCTGCGTCCTGTATTATCATATTAATGTTAGCATACCAGCTATAAGCATAGTCTGGGTCATCCGTCATTGCCTTGCTTAAATAATCTACTGCTTCTTTTATACTCATATTATTCCTCCTTAATTATTATTTATAGTTACTATGCTATATTTTTTATCTATGTTTTTCTTCCCACATCTTATCAAATAATTTTCTGGCAGACTTTTTCTCAAAGAAAGATAACGACTGCCACATTCTGCACTCAGTACCTCCACATTTAGGACAACGATCAGGAATCCAACTTCCACCACCTTTAAAGAAAGTATCATGTATTAAACATTTCGTACAGAATACGTCACCACTATCTGAAAACTTCGCACATTTTTGTGGATGATCAGGGTTAGGGAAATTAAGAGCATACTTAAATCCTAAAACTGCAAGTATTTTAGCTAAGATTATTTTCATATTCCTCCTTTTTAATCATTCGGTCTTCTATCATGAGGTTCAAATTTATCTCCGCCTGGATCGTAATGTCTACTGTGTGGAGACTCGTGTCCCATAGGAACCGTTCCCCTTGGGGCATTGCCTTCTGCTATATCTACGCATTTATTACTACACCAAGTTGGATTAACTGTCGGTTTACCACACACCTTACATTTTCTCATACCTTTCATATGCCGTTTGCTCATATTCATCCTCCTTTACAGTTTAAAACTACGAATGCTTGAACAAAATCCAAAGCCATAGGGATAAGCCATTTCAGATCGACCAATACCACATCGCTTGTCCACACGTCAGTAGTCTTAAGCCATATTAATTTTTCATCTGTTGTTTGACTAACTTTAATAGATAGGTCTGGTGTGTAATGGAAGAAATAAATTACAGAGTCTTCATCGTCTCCAGGTTGAGTGGTGTGTACATTACAATATAATCGCCAATCTTTTTCTTGTGTTTGTACGCCTGTTTCTTCCAGGAACTCACGGACCATCGCCTCTCCTGACCCTTCTCCCTCTTCTATATGCCCACCAACACCATTTAATGCCCCCATCATCCAAGCAGGCCTATTCTTTTCTATAAGTAATACTTCCTCATTGTTGTTTCTAAAAGCAAACCCAATAGAGTATTTTTTCATACTATCTCCTTTTTTTACTTACCTCTATTGTTAAGTATTTATATTCAGTAGCAACGGGGCAGTCTTTCTTATGTTTTATGTTATCAACCCAACCTAATGCATCACAACAAAAACAATATCCTTCTTTCCAACCGCCGTGGTCTCCAGTTATAATTATAAATTCTTTTCTTTTTTTCAACTGCCGTTTACTAATGTTTTTATCTTTCATGTTTATTCTCCTTTTTAACTTCCTTTTTGTGATATTATACATCTAACTTTACATCTATTATCCCAAGCTTTTTCTGTATATTCTTGTTTTTTAATTTTTTCATCAGTTCCACTAATAAATAATCTAATTTTTTTAAATTGTTTATGAACTAAATGATTTTTAGGAAGTTTGTTAATATATTCAATTAAATTAATATCTTTCTTTTTCTTCTTCGGTGTTTCGGTTGCTTCGTCAGTCAGGTCAATCGGTGCATTTCTTCTTCCTTCGCCGGGTCCCTCAGCATCATCTTCTATCGGTGCGTTTGAAATTCTTCCCATTTTTTTCTCCTTAAAGTGTTTAATAGTATTTAAATGTTTCTTCTCTTCCCTCTTTATTCGTTTGAAATAGGAATTAAGATAGTTATCGGCTTCCATTCCAAGTTGAATAATATTATTTAATTTATTTTGTTCTTCTTTAGTGAACGATTTTAATTTCATAATCAAAACAGTCCTCCTGTCCACAATGATTACATTGGTGTGAGTATAAAGTGGGGTGATGTTTCAGAATCTGATCCTTATTACAGACCCATACACCTTTTTCGCAGATGTCGCATGTTATTTCGGCTTTAATCGCTTTGTTAGTGCTACCGTCACTGTACTTCCTAATTACTTTCATAAGTACCTATTATTTAAACGGATCAATCATAATGACCAGAATGTAATGTGTATTTTCTATCTAGTTCTGTAGCTCTCCTAATTCCCCATTCCAAAATGACCCAACCAAAAAATGCAAAACAAGCTAAAATCGTTACAGCTAATCCAAGAAAAAAACACCAAATTTTAAATACTATCCATATACCAAGTAAAATTCCCATCAATCCTCCTTATTTAAATGGATCATAGTATACCATCTCCCCAATACCGCATTTCCAACACGTTATTTCTCTTTCTTTCTTTTCTTTATAGCCACAGTTTGTACACTCATAATAGTCATTAATCCACTCGTATAGCTTCATATCATAGTACTTACCACCTATAAAGGTATCCCTTTTCTCTATACCTACTATACGGCCTCCTACCATCTTTGTAATCCTATCATACTGTTTTTCTACAGGATTACCCACTACTACACTCCAGCTAATCTTCTTAAATCTCTTTTCATAAGCCAGCATCTTTAAGAACCGCCTCACATCCACAGCAAAAGGCATCTTGTGTTCCGTAAAATTTACACACATTAGATCGGTCACGAAGTATGCCTGTCTCTCTAATGCAGCTTTAAAATATCCTATGACTTCATTATTGTATACAGACACCATTTGTATTTGACTGTAATCATTATTGTCTATAGTGTACCATACGTCATTGTAGCCCAACTGCATCCATTTTAATTTTGGATCCATACCATGTTTGGCTATAAGCCCATTCAATTCACTTTCCCATGCTTTTGCAGGTTCTAACATTTTATCTCCTGTGATAAATGCTGATTTTAGATGCATATTTAATATAGTCGTCTATATTATGGTCTGTTAAGGATTCTATAGGGTGTTTTAGTAAACCGGACCAAGCTTTGAATACACTTGTTCCTTTAGAAATACCACGGTTTAAATTAAAACCTCCATCTTCTTTCATAACTACCTCATCACCGAAGTGTCGATATTGCCCACCTTCAAATATCTGTGAGAACAGGAATCCAGGCATAGTGGGAAATATATCGTTATCATTTACTACACGAACATAATTTATATTTTTATCAGCAACTAAATTACTCAATACTTTACAACCAGTTTTGTCTGTTATCTTTGGTTGACCAGCTGTAACGATGTCTTTAACAGTGTATCCATCCTTACTTGCATAATAGAAACCTAGAATAGCAGCTACAGCTGCACCAAGAGAGTGTCCTGTAAAATTGTAAGTCATGTTGGGAAAAAACGTTCCATGTTCACTCATATAGGTGTCACATATCTTCTTAAACCCACGATGAAGCTCTACACCCAGTCTCCCATCTTTAGACTTACCATAATTGATGTCGGACAGTATCGTTTCTTTATTACGTGTACCTCTTGCTACTATTGTTACTTCTTTACCTTCTCTTATGAAATATATTTTATTACCGTCAAACCTGTATTCCTTAAGATTGTCAGGTGTAAAACCAGCCACTTCGACAAAGTCTTCCTTGCTTTCGTAGACGGCCTTACACATTTTTAAATATTTAATAATCATTATTCTGTCCTCCATAGTCTTGTTTGTTCATAATATTTTACTTACTTCCAATTAATCTTGTTGCATTACCGTGCTCGTCATACTTCCACACAGCGTTAGGGTATTTTTTATGTCTGCGTTCAATAGCGTCCATTTTATCAGCCCATGGGGGTCTTTTTTCTGATATTTTCCATCCAAAAATACGATCCCGAACTTCTAATCCCGCACAGAATAACGGAACACATCCAAAAATAAAGGCACAAATAATAGCTAAAGCACCTTTTTCCCAATTAATACTTGTTAGAACAAAAATACCAAATATTGATAAAATAAATGCCGATATGACGCTCGACCGATTCCACCGTTTTCTTCTATCACCAGGTTTCATTGTATTATTCTGTCCTCTCTATTACGTTAATTTTAATTACCCTATCAAGAGGGATAGCTAATACAAAGTCAAGGTCGATATCGTTTAATAGTTCATCCATCCACTCTGTAGACATAGTAGCAGCTGTACTTTTCACATTAACTAATAACACACTATTAGTAAAGTTTACCTTATAAATAGAAGTATCATAAAAACAACCATAGTCTGGTTTATTGTCTTCATCCATATAAATTATCTGATAATACTTTTTATTCTTCGACATATTCTAACCCCCTAACTTTATTTGGCATAGTGAGTATTTGACTTCCTATCCCTACATGTTTACACCCCATAGCCTGTAACCTGTTAATATCCTTATGACTTGTCCAAGAGGCTCCCGCTATTTCTGGGATACCTGTTCTACCTTGATACTTGTTAATAAACTTCCAATTGTACTTTTTAGCGTATTCACCAGACATACCACCCCAGTATCCCGGTACAGAGTTTAAATGTATCCTTTTTATTCTACTAAAGTCTTTTTCAAAGTTGTATATATTGGTATCATGTCTTACCTTTAGATATAGAGGAAACTTGGTTTCAGGTAACTTATTGAAATGTCTTTGTTTAACGTTAGGGCAACTCATGTTTATTTCTATGCCCGCCAAATTCTGTTGATCACACACCTTGTCTAGTGAGCTGCACATAGCCTGTATTTCATAGTCACTGCCTGTAATAGAAAGTATCATATTAGGGATGCACGCGTCGTATCGTGTAAAGAATCTGTGAATCCATGAATATATACCTGGATTATATAAACTAGTTCTATTCCATGTAGACTTGCCAATAAAGGGCAGAAAGGCCACAGCAAACGGTATCCCTATTTTCTTATCGCAAGTAATGGTTTTAGTTACAAAAGGAAAGTCTGGAAACTTCGGTACGAGTTTGTGCCAAAGATATCCGTTACCGTATAAACCCATAGTCCCACTTTGATAAAAGAATTTCATTTTTTTTTAACCTCCCCTCGGCAGTATAAATAAAAATATTATAGCCACAATAGATACACATATTAAACATAAACCAGGTATACAACGGTTGCCGTGTTTATGTTCATATTCAGACTTAGGTGCGGTAAATCCACAACTACTACAACTTAATCTACCTTCCGGCGGGGCAGGTGGCTCAGGGTGCTCACTCATTTTATTGATTTCCTCCCTTATTTCTGTAGGTTTTTTCTCTTTCATAGCTCCATTTTTGTTTACCTGCGGTATATTGATCTATGAAAGATATTTTTGGATTTGGTTTAGGTTTTATTAATTTTTTTATTATATTTATTACCGTTCTTATATATATGGTCGCATATTATCCCCTACAGATCTTAATGTTACTTCAACAAAGCCAAAAGGATGATTAACTACATAAACTTCTGATCCATAAAACCATCCTCTAAAACCCTCTTCGTATTTTTTATCTTTTCTTGTGTATGGGTCAAATACATCAGCTATATGATTAGATATAGCGTGTAATGTGGCTTCTGATAAAACAAAACTTGATGCTGGATTTCTCATTTCGACTAGTTGTTTTAATATTGAATCTTTGTTTTCAAGATCAACTAATTCTTTAATCATTGTATTATTTTCCTCTCTTTTTAAATTTTCTTTCTATTTTTCGACATTCCCATCTTATATATCTTCCTTTAGTTCTTAACCAAACCCAACCATAAACCCCTTTAAGAGGACCAATTATGTCATAGTAAAATGTTCTAATACATGATTCCCATACACTATAATTGTGACCAATATGTCTCCACCAACTATAGCTACACTTTAATTTAAAATAATCAAGTTTTACCACGCCGGGCCGTCTTCTAAGGCGTCGTAGTCTTTTAGCTCTATAACAAAACTGTCTTCTAGTATCTCTGGTCCATGTATAGCAGCTACCTCACTTTTAAAGTCTTCCATATAAGATAAGTCAGGATTCGTAAATGTCAAGTAAAAATTTACACCACTGCCTATTACACGTCCTAAGTTAGTCCAGAACATAGGCCAATCTATTTTACACCCAGTGTTACACTCGTAATCTTCATTACGGAAGCCTTTAATGTTTACAGCGTAAAGACAGTTAGGCATAGCAATATCATGTAACACTTCTTCATCATAATATTCCTCTGTCAGTAATAGGTCACTGTGAAACAAATATTTAGGATACAGTTGTTGTATTACAGAAGGCCACTTGTGCATGTGTAACGCAGGTGCCCCTCCCATCATATGAAACACGCCTACATCATGCTGGTCGTATGCTTCGTGGAAGGTCTCAATAATTTCACTAGTGTAATACGTTACAGTATCACCGTAAACACCGTCACGTGTAACGTAACAGTACGGACAGCGTAAATGACACCCGTGTAACTGTACCACAAATTGTGTATCCATGCGTCCAAATATATCAGGTGTAAACAAACCGCGTTTCAGGGCTATTGCTGGAAACTGATCATAACCCCCACCACCACGATATGTTTTACAGATACGAAAATCTTCGAAGATGTCTTCAGCCCGGACGTCTTTTAACTGCCTGCCTTGTACAGGACATACTTTGAATTCTTCTTCCATTATATATATTCCATTGCTTCTTTGCCCAACTCGAAAGCCATTTTAATTAGCTCAATAGGTCCAAGGTATTTAACATGTGTAATTAATTTATCTATTACACCGGGTTTTGAAAGATCTAAAGCAAATTGATGACCTTCAGCTGTTAATCTAAGTGGTACAGCATTAATTGGAATACTTCCATCGCTTGCTCTTCTAACCCCAATGCCCGTATAAGAGTCAACCGCACTTTCGATTAAATTTTGATCTTCCAGTATTTCCATATGAAACACCAATTTATTCCACTTTTTGTCGTCGTTACTCCACAAAAGTTTTATTTTGGGAATATCAATAGTAAAATGTGATGAGTCGTGGTCTAAGATAATTTCTAGAAAGTCTTTAATATATTGGATATCAATTCTCATGTTTTTCTCCTTTATAATTCATCTAGTTTAGCACCGTAATCTATTATCAGTCTACCCCATAGTCCTATAATGTAAGCTATAAGGAAGTTCATCTTATCATCTTCTTTTATAGCAGTTAATTCTTTATTTAAGTTGGCCATAGCGTGTATCATTATTTTTAGATCTTCTTCG
>SDBT01001510.1_pt1 | contig 41138 bp, 36 predicted proteins | sample 2277101 | NCBI WGS metagenome assembly SDBT01 (sample SAMN10404973, study PRJNA504765) | marine sediment metagenome | isolation source: marine sediment core GS10_PC15, 103 cmbsf | place: Arctic Ocean: Southern Knipovich Ridge | collected 2010 | reverse complement strand
TCCCATCGGGGCGTTCCTCCTGGTTGAGATGGTTATTGGACCAACCGAACTCTACCAGCGGAGAACGCCCCTTCTGCTTCACCCTACCTGCGTTGCGCTTGATTGGAGTGCTCGACGTACTGCGCGAGTACGTCTCCGCGCTCAAATCGGCGCGCGCCTTGTCCTCACACGCCCTCGCGCCCGCTCGCGACGCCACTCGTTGAGAAGTCCGGGCTTCTAGATTCGACGGTCAAGGGGACGCAGTTTCCGCAGGTGCCCTTGCGATCGCGCAGCCGCGATCCGCTGAGAAACCTGGGCTAAAGCCCCCGCTGCCATTCTTGTCGCAGCGGGACTGCGTCGGGGCGTTCCATGGCGTCGCGCACGGTATCGAGCAGGCGCTGCTTGTCCTTGCCGAGGGTGCCTTTGAGGACGAGATAGTTGGAGGCGTGGTCGCTGCGAAAGATGGTCTTGTCGAGCTCGAGCTGGCCGAGGAGCCAGTACATCTCCTGGAACAGGCCGGCTTGATCCAGGGGCTCGAATTCGCCGTTGAAGCCCGCCTGGTAGCGCTCCAGCCCCTTCGGGAAGCTGACGACGAGCGTCGAGAGATATTCAGGCTGGGCGTCGTTCATGAGCCGGGCCGAGTTTTCGGCGTGTTGCCGGCTGTAGCGTTTGCCGCCCATGCCATTGAGGATCATGACCGAGCTGCGGGCCCCGGCGGCCTTGATCTTCTCCAGTGCCGCGAGAGATGAGGCGTAGGTTTCGCCCTTGCTGACCCGGTCGAGAACGAGGTCGTCCCCGGACTCGCAACCGACGTAGAAGAGGTTGAGCTTCATATCGTTGAGCTCGGCGAGCTCCTCCACCGTCTTGTTCTTCAGGTTTCTCGGCAGGCAGTAGGACGCCACCCTGTGGACGCCCGGAAGGTGCCGCTCGATGCTCTCGAGGATGCCCTGGAGCCGGCGGGCCGACAGGGTCATCGCGTCGCCGTCGGCCAGGAAGATCCGGCGAATCGGGATGTCCTCGACCGCTACCGCCGCGAGCTCCCGGTCGATCTCTTCCTGGGCCCTGATGCGGAAGCGCTTCTGCGGCTGGGTGTACATCTCGCAGAATGTGCAGCGATTCCAGGAGCAGCCGTTCGTCACCTGAAGTATGAGCGAGCGCGCCTCCGACGGCGGACGGAACAGAGGCTCGATGTAACTAGCCCGCATTTCTCATATCCTCCTGCTGCGGCCGCGGATAGGGCCGGTCATCTGGCCATCATAGCTGCAGTGTCGTCGCTTTGTCTCAGACTGGGCCGGGCCGCCGGGTGCAACAGGGCGTAAGCGGCGATAGGCTGGAGCATGTCGCTGACCGGATTCTGAGCCAGGCAGAGCATCGCCCATCCACCGCGAGAGTTGAAAATGAAACGACAGATCCGACCCGAACACAGGAAGAATGACATCCGTCGATTGACCGTTCTGGGGGCGACGGCGGCCCTGTTGCTGGCGCCGCTCGTGGCGATGGGCGTCGAACCATCCGAGGAAGGGGCGGAGAGGGCGGAGAATGCCCGGGAACGGCCGCTGATCGGTCTGGTCCTCAGCGGCGGCGGTGCGCGTGGCCTGGCGCACGTCGGCGTGATCCGCTGGTTCGAAGAGCATCGCATCCCCATCGACCTGATCGCGGGCACCAGCATGGGAGGCCTGGTTGGCGGCATCTACGCCACGGGGGCCGAATCCGAGGAAATGGATGCTCTCATTAACTCCATGGACTGGCAGTTGCTGCTGGCTGGCGACACGCCCTATGCGCAGAAGGCCTTTCGCCGCAAGGAAGACGCACGCGACGCCCCCACCGCTCTCGAGATTGGCCTGCGTGACGGCGTCAAGCTGCCGTTGGGTCTCGACGCCGGCCACCAGGTCGGCCTGATGCTCGACCGCATCGCTTTCCCCTACTCCGGGCTCGACTCCTTCGACCAGCTACCGACACCCTTCGCGTGCGTTGCTGTCGACCTGGAGTCAGGCGACGAGGTTGTCTTTCGCGACGGGCGCCTCGCGGAAGCTCTGCGCTCGACGATGTCGTTTCCGGGATTGTTCGCTCCGGTGCGTGCGGGCAAACGAGTCATGGTCGACGGCGGTGTGCTTAACAACTTGCCCACAGATGTGATGAAGGAGATGGGCGCCGAGATCATCATCGCTGTGGATCTCGGCATGCGGGCCTCGGAAGAAGAGCCCATCGACAACGTGCTCGGCGTTCTCAATCGCACACTGTCGGTGATGATGCGCCACAACACAGATCGCAACGCCGAGCTTGCCGACATGCTGATTACGCCGGACGTGTCGGGGTACGGTTTCACCGACTTCGACGCCGCCGACGAGCTCGGGCGTATTGGCTACGACGCCACTGCCGAGCTTGCCGAGCAGATCGACCAGTACGCGCTCGATGAGTCGGAATGGGATGCGTACCTGCAGGCGCGCGTGGAACGGCGCCGGTTCTTCGAGGTGACGCCGGAGTTTCTCGAGGTCTCAGGAGCCACCGAGGTCGACGAGCCCGCCGTTGAGGCGACACTGGAAGATCACCTCAGCGTGCCGCTCGTCGCCGACAGCCTCGACTTCGACCTTACCAATATCACGGGCTGGGGCCGCTACAACGTTGCTGGCTACGAGGGTAGGGAGCGGGCCGATACCGAGGGACTAGGAGTCGACCTGCACGAGAAAACACATGGGCCGCCGTTCCTGCTCCCGATCCTCGACCTGCGAAGCAGCGAGTTCGGCGAGGTGCTGCTCACCATCGGTGGCCGGCTCACATTCTTCGATGTGGCCGGTCGCAATAGCGAGTGGCGCATCGACGCCACCTACGGCCAGAGCACGCAGGCTTCCACGGAGCTATTCGTGCGGCTCGGGCCCCAGGGCTTCTTCGTAGCGCCGCGCGGCATGGCCAACCAAGAGAAGCGGTTTGTGTACGAAGACGGCGAGTCCGTGGCCGCGTACAAAATCGATCGCATCGGCGGCGGAGGTGACATCGGCTATCTTTTCGGTCCGCGCAGCCAGCTCAGATTCGGCGTCGACGTTGAACACCAGCGCACCAAGCTCGAGGTGGGGGATCCGCGTCTCCCCAAGCTGGAAGGAATGGCGGGGACGGTGAGCGCGCAGTGGACGTTCGACGGCGCCAACAGCCCGCTCGTCATGACCCGTGGCGTGCGCATGAGCGTGGGCGCGCGCTGGGTCTTTGCCACGCCCGACGTCGTCGGAGATCAGATTCAACCTCTGCCCCTCACTGACGACGATTTCTATCAGGCACAGGTCAACCTCCGGGCGGCGCGCCCGGTGGGCAGCCGATTCTCTCTTTTTGCCAGCGCTTCAGGCGGCACCAGCTTCGACGCCACGGCATCGATGCTGCACCAGTTCGAGGTCGGCGGTCCGTTTCGGTTGGGGGCGCTCCACATTGGTGAGCTGCGCGGCAGCCACTTCTACCTCGGGCGCGCTGGCGTGCTCTGGGGACTGACCGACGAGCACGCGGCGTCGATATTGGGCAAGTTCTACCTAACCGCCTTCTATGAGATCGGCGACGCCTTCGAGAAGAAATCCGAGCCGTTCCACGACGTCACCTTCGGCCTCACAGGCGAGACCCTGCTGGGCGGCGTGTTCGTCGGTGGGGCGGTGGGGCGGGACGGCCGCGGCGGGTTCTTCTTCGCCATCGGCAGGCTCTTCTGAAGGCGGCCAGATCGAGAAGCATGAAGATCCGCTATCAGATGCGGGATTTTCATGGCGTCCGGCGGCCCATCTGTGCCCGAATCTCGCCGAGTGGCCATCGAATTGAGGTGAGGCTTCGCAGGGAATTGCACACATGCCCGGAAATATGGAAATACGGGACACATGAAGACAACGATCGAGCTCGACGATGAGCTGTTCCGCAGAAGCAAAGCCGAGGCCGCGCTGAGGGGCCAGAGCTTGAAGGAGCTCTTCACCGCGGCACTGCGCGACTACCTCGGTGAGACGGGGAAGCTCTACCCCGAGCGACCCACGGGCTGGAGGAGCGTGTTCGGCGTTGCGGACGCGGCCATGGTCGAGCCGGTGGACGCGACGGTGGCGGAGGAGTTTGGGCGGGTCGACCCAGGCGAGTGGAAATGATCCTCGACACCGACGCGGTTTCAGCGCTGCTCAGCGGAGACCCCGCCCTGGGCCACCTACTCGAATCGTCGGAGCGGCATCATCTGCCGGTCATCGTTATTGCTGAGTACCGCTACGGGCTGCTCCGTTCCCGTCACCGGCAGACGCTGCAGGCATTCCTCGAGACGCTCATCCGCGAGTCGCTGGTGCTGCGGGTCGATGAAGCGACGACGGCGCACTACGCTGCGGTCAGAAACGAGCTGCGCGAGACGGGGTGCCCGATTCCGGAGAACGACGTTTGGATCGCCGCGCTGGCCCGGCAGCACGACCAGCCGCTCATCAGCCGGGACGAACACTTCGACGAGGTTGCCGGTCTGGAAAGGCTTGGTTGGTGACGGGACGGTCGCAGAGGGTCCTTCCTCCCCGCGGGCAGGATTTCTTGGCGAGACCGTGATTCGGCCGGCTGCTTATTGAGACGGCCGGGTACAATATACAATAGCCAGGATTTGCGACACCTTCTCGCGGGTGAGGTCCCGTGAGGTAGTCAGGAAGCGGAGCCCATGGCGCTAGACAAGAAGCCAAATAACCAAGAGAAGCAACTCGACAGGCGCAGCTTCCTCACGTACAGCGCCGCTGCCGGAGCCGGCCTGGTGATGTCGGGGGTGGCACCGGCCGAGGCGACGGCCGCACGGCAAACGGACGACATCAATATCGCCCTGCTCGGCTCAGGTGCCCAAGGGCAGATACTCATGACTTCCTGCCTGAAGATCCCTGGAGTGCGCTTCAAGGCTGTCTGCGACATCTGGACCGATTTCAATCAGAAGCGTGCCACGGGGACGCTCAAGAAATATGGCCACGATGTCAACGGCTACGTGGACTACCGTGAGATGCTCGCCCAAGAGCAAGACCTGGATGCGGTCATCATCGCCACGCCGGACTTTTGGCATGCCGAGCATACGATCGCCTGTCTGCGGGAGGGCCTGCATGTCTACTGCGAAAAGGAGATGTCCAACTCCCTCGCGGAGGCTCGCCGCATGGTGGTCGCCGCCCGGGAAACGGGCAAGCTGCTGCAGATCGGCCACCAGCGCCGCAGCAATCCTCGCTATATTCACTGCCGCGAGAAGCTGATCAGGGACGCGGGAATCCTCGGTCGAATCACGACGATCAATGCTCAATGGAACCGCTCGGTGCAGCCCGACCTAGGCTGGCCGCAGAAGTACGCGATCCCGCCCGCAGTCCTGAGCGAGTATGGCTTCGATTCCATGCACCAGTTCCGCAACTGGCGCTGGTACCGTGGCCTCGGCGGTGGGCCGATTGTTGATTTGGGCTCGCACCAGATCGATATCTTCGGCTGGTTTTTGGACGCCATGCCGCGGTCCGTCGTGGCGAGTGGCGGTCTCGACTACTACGACCCTGCGACGCACGAGTGGTACGACACGGTCATGGCGATCTACGAGTACCCGAGCGATGCAGGAGTCGTGCGGGCCTTCTACCAGACGCTGACGACAAACAGCAATCAGGGCTACTACGAGTCGTTCATGGGTGACCAAGGGACGCTCTATATCACTGAATCGGCCGGCCGTGGCGGCGTGTATCGTGAGCAATCCGCGCCGGATTGGCGTCGCTGGGTCGAGCTGGGGTATCTGGATGCGCCCGAGGAAGAGGCCATGAGCCTCGACGAGAGCCTGGTTCTCGACGTGCGAGAGACTCTCGCCCCGCCCGAGCACCGGATTCCCGTGGAATTCAACGATCCCTACCACATGCCGCACCTGGTGAACTTCTTCAGCGCCGTACGTGGCGAGGAAGAGCTCAACTGTCCCCCCGAGGTCGGCTACGAGTCGGCGGTCGCGGTGCTGAAAGTGAACGAAGCCGTTGAAAGAGGCACGAAGCTGACCTTCAGGCAGAGTGAATTCAGAGTCTGATCCTCAGAACTTGATTCTCTTGCAGAAGTACATTGCCGATACCTCGTCTGCCTGGAGCAGGCTGAGCGTCCTCGGCGTGTCGCTCGGGGTAGCTCTCGCGGTCACGCTGGGCGCCGCGGCAGCACAGGAACAGGCGCCCGGTGACGGACGACAAGCTCCCGCGCAGCAGGCAACGACCCAGGAGGAAGTGCAGGGCGCAGCCTCGGAGCAGGAGGCGGCGGAGACTGAAGAGGCGCAGGAGTCGACGCCCACCGCCCCGGCCACCCCGCAGCCGAAGCTCGGCGATGTGGCCGATGGCAGCCGCGCCGACCACGTCCATATCCTCGATCTTCGTGACGAGACCGGCTCGTTGATCCGCCTGGATGATCCCGTCCCCCAGCCGTTTTCACCCAAGCAGACGTGCCAGGAGTGCCACGACTACGACCTGATCAGCGACGGGTGGCACTTCAACGCGGCGGATCCGCAAGTCGGTGCGGGCCGTCGCGGCGAGCCCTGGGTGCTCGTAGATCCCATCAGCGCCACCCAAGTGCCTCTATCGTATCGAGACTGGCCGGGAGCATTGAATCCCGAGGAGCTCGGGTTGTCGCCGTTCCTGTTCACCGAGACATTCGGCAGGCACCTGGCCGGCGCCGGTGTGAGCGAAGAGGAATCGGACGAGCCGCTCGATATCTATTTACGGTGGCTGGTGTCGGGGAGGGCAGAGGCCAACTGCCTGGGTTGTCACGATCGCGAGGCCGGGCACGACCAGGCCGAGTACGACCGCCAGATGCGGCAGCAGAACTTTCGCTGGGCCGCGGCGGCAACGAGCGCATTCACCACGGTCACGGGCTCCGCGAAGGCCATGCCCGACAACTACGACATCTACTCCGGCGGCCCGCTCGACCTGAGTGGAGCGCCACCGCCCTCGGTGGAGTACGACAAAAGTCGCTTCAACAGACAGGGAAAGGTGCTCTTCGAAGTGCCGAGAAGGGGGCCCGAAGAGAGATGCTACTTCTGCCACTCATCGGCCACCATCAGCGAGGCCCGCGAGGAGAGGTGGCAGGCGGATCAAGACGTGCACATGGCCGCCGGCCTGACCTGCGTGGACTGTCACCGTAACGGCCTCGACCATCTGATCATCAGAGGATACGAGTGGGAAGCCGAAGAACGCGGCGACTCCTCCGTCGCCGCTTTCTCCTGTGCCGGATGTCACATCGGGGATCAGGAATCCGCGACGCCCGGGAACGGCGGCATGGGTGCCCCCTACCCGGCACACCGGGGCCTTCCCGTCTCCCATTTCGAGACGCTGGCCTGCACCGCCTGTCATTCGGGGCCCTGGCCCTCGGAAACCGCCCAGCGGGTGAAGCTCAGCCGCACCCATGCTTTGGGCACTCACGGCGTCAAGAAGGGAGATTTCGTTGCCCCCTATGTGCTCAGCCCGGTGTACGTCAGAGATGACGACGGCAAGATCGCGCCGCATCGACTGATCTGGCCGGCCTACTGGGGGTTCATGCAGGGCGAAGCGAACGAGTCGGCGCTCCCCATCGAACCCGCACCGCTGGAGGATGTCAGGACCGCGGCGCTGGCCGCCGTCCTCGCCGACGAGCCGGAGGGTGGCCCCAACGTGGCTCGGATACAGGCGGGAAGTTGGCCGCTGTTTTCGGAAGCGCAGATGAAACGCATCCTGGAGGACCTGGCCGGCCGATTCCCGGAGATGGGGACACCGGTCTATGTCGGCGGGGGGAAGGTATTCAGCCTCGTCGGTTCCGGCCTGTCAGCGGAGGAAGATCATCCCGCGGCGCGGCCCTATAGCTGGGCGCTGGCCCACGATGTAAGGCCGGCAGAACGATCCCTCGGGATCAGGGGCTGTGACGATTGCCACGCCCTCGGCGCGCCCTTCAGCTTCGGGACGGTGTTGGCTCCCGTGCCCTTCGAGTTCGCTGACGGTGCGGCGATCAGGATGACCAGCCTGCAGGGTATGAATGCTGTATATCCTCGAGTGTTTGCACTGTCGTTCCTGTTCCGCCCGCTGGTGAAGTACACGATCTTCGTTTGCTGCATGATCATGCTGCTGGTCATTCTGTTTTATGCACTCAGAAGCCTGGAAGTGGTGCTCCATACCGGATCGAGTGATGGTTCCTGACGGGAGAGGCATGCGCCTAGACGCATTGTGATCATGGGAAGACTCGCCACATTGGTGATCCTGATAGCCGCATTCTCGTGGGCCGGCTACGCCCTGAGAGCGGGGCCCGGGAGCCCGAAACGCTCGCTCCAGCAATTGATCGCCGACGCGAGATCTTCATTCAAAGAGCTCAGAAGCTTCCGCGGCCTGCGTGCAGCCGATCTCCTCGCGCCCCTCAGAGTGGTGCTCTATTTCCTGGCGGGGGTGTCGGTTGTGGTGCTGGCCATTACGGGCTTCGTGCCTTACTGGCTGTGGGGACAGCACGCATCGGGGTTCTCCCTCGTCCTGCACGTTACCGTCGGCCCGGTATTTGCTGTTTGCATGACGGTGTTGACTCTTCTCTGGGCACACCGGCAGCGTCTCGACGCCAGAGATATGGAGTGGTTGTCGAGGAGAACCACGAGGAGCGAGGCAGAGAGCGACGCCCTGGCCTATTCTCCAGCCAAGAAGCTCACTTTTTGGGCGATGGTGCTTCTGAGCCCCCTGGTCATGGGATCGATCATGCTGGGTATGTACCCGGTGTTCGCCACGCCTGGCCAGCAGGCGCTTCTGTCGCTGCACCTGATCGCCGGGCTGCTGTTTATTCTCGTTGCTATTGTGCAGGTCGTTGTTCTCGTAAACTCATCAAGGCAATGAGAGTGTCCGAGAGAGGACGTGCAACCATGGTGATTCGAACTGCCTCGGTTTCGCTGTTTGTTCTCGCGGTGATCGTTATCGCGCTATCTGGAGCTGGGACGAAGGGTGCGGTTGGCACCGCAAGTGCCCAGGAGCTCGAGGCCATCGCAATCGAGCTACCCAAACCCATGTTTGTCGGCACGCCCCAGAACTTCAGGGTGGCGAACCTCGAGAAGCCGCTCGGCAGGGCGCGGCCGCCCTTCCTCGCTCCCGCGGGCACGACGAACGTCGCCCTGGGCAAGCCGATCTCCAGCACCGACGAAGAGCCGATTATCGGGGAGCTCGAGCTGGTCACCGATGATGACAAGGAAGCCGGTGATGGCAGCTACGTTGAATTGGGCCCGTTCCGGCAGCACGTAACGATCGACCTCGGCGGTCGCTACAACATCTATGCGCTGGTCGTCTGGCACTACCATCAGCAGGCCCGCGTCTACACGGACGTGATCATTCAAGTTGCTGATGACCCTGATTTCATTACCGGGGTGACCACCATATTCAACAACGACCACGACAATTCGTCGGGCATGGGGGCTGGGTCGAATCTCCACTATGTGGAAACCTCAGAAGGCAAGCTCCTCGACGCCAAGGGCGTGCGGGGCAGATATGTCCGCTTGTTCAGCAATGGCAACACTGCGAACGACCTGAACCATTACATCGAAGTCGCTGTCTATGGTCTTCCGGCCGAAGAATGAGAAGGTTTTCTTTACCTGGCTCTTTCTCGCCATAATCGTCGTCGCGATTCTGGCGCGGGTGCCCGACCTGGGTCGGCGCCCCATGCACACCGATGAGGCGGTCCATGCCGTGAAATTCGGCATGCTGCTCGAGGATGGCCTCTACCGGTATGACCCCCTCGAATATCACGGCCCGACTCTCAACTACTTCACCCTCATACCCGCATGGCTGGAGTCTGCATCGACCCTAGCCGAAATTGACGAGACCACGCTGAGAATCGTCCCGGCTATCTTCGGCATCGGCCTCGTGGCACTCCTGCTGTTGGTCGTGAAGCCGTTGGGCTGGCGGGTCGTCATTGCCGCCGGATTGCTCACGGCGATCTCGCCGGGGCTAGTCTTCACCAGCCGCTACTATATCCAGGAGATCCTGCTCGTATTCTTCACCTTCGCCGTGATTGGCTGCGGCTATAGGTATGCCGATAGCCGAAAGGCTGTCTGGGCAGTCGCCACGGGCGTGTCTCTGGGGCTCATGCACGCAACGAAGGAGACAGCGATTATTGCGCTCGGCTCGATGGTGCTCGCTCTGATTCTCACGCTCTGGGTGGGCACGGGGCAATTCAAGGGGGTTTCGGCGGCGCTGAAGGAGATCAAGGCGGTGCACGTGGTTCTTGCCGGTCTTGCCGCAGTCACGGTGTCCGCGCTGTTTTACTCCTCGTTCTTCACGAACCCGGCGGGCATCCTCGATTCCTACACTACCTATGTGAGCTACCTAGGCAAGGCGGCGACCAATGAATGGCACATACATCCGTTAGACTATTACCTGGGCCTGCTGATATCACCGAATGGCCTGTCGCACCTGTTGTGGAGCGAAGTATTCATTGTTCTTCTGGCCGCGGTGGGCATCCTGATAGCGACGGGCGAGGCGAGTAGGAGGGGTGTGAACGTCTCGTTTGTTCGGTTCATATCCTTTTATTCCATAATCATGATCGCCGTCTATTCCGCGATCCCCTACAAGACACCCTGGATCATGCTGGGCTTTGTGCACGGCTTGATCCTTCTGGCGGGAGTCGGAGCGATCGCTCTCGTAGACGTCGAGGGCAACCGACTCGTACGCCGTGCAGCTATCGGCATCCTGATTGTCGGCTGTGCGCACCTGGCGCTGCAATCCTTCCTGTCCAACACGAGGTACTACGCCGACACGGCGAATCCGTACGTCTACGCCCACCCGACGGACGATGTTCTGGAAATTGTGGCTCGTATTCAGGATGTCGCAATGGCGCATCCTGATGGTACCGACATGTACATCGAGGTCATCAGCCCGGAGCATGACTACTGGCCGCTACCCTGGTACCTGCGGGCTTTCCCCAATGTCGGCTGGTGGGGTGAGGTCGATATGGAGGTGCCCGCGGCGCCCGTGATCATCGCCAAACCCGAGGTCGAGCCGGCCCTGCTGAGGAAGCTCTACGAGGTGCCGCCGCCAGGGGAAAGAGATCTCTACGTGCCCCTGTTCGACTCGTATCTGGAGATGCGTCCGACGGTGGAAATCCGGGGGTATGTCGTCAAGAGCCTCTGGGATCGCTACCAGCAGCAGAAGTGACCTCCGGGTGAGCCAGGGCTACATCGTGCCGGCGAAGGCGTTCTCATGAGTGAAGGCTATTCCGGTTTCCCGAATGCCCACCGCTTCTCTCACGAGGCGATGGCGACGGTGTTCGAGGTCGCCATGATTCACGATGACGCGCGCTATGCGGAGCAGTGTGCCCAGGCAGCCTTCGCGGAGGTGGACAGGCTGGAACAGGAGCTCAGCCGCTTCCTGCCCAACAGTGATATCTCCCGGATCAACAACTCTGAGCCGGGAGCGGCCGTGATTGTCGGCTTGGATGCGTTCGCATGCCTGCAGCGCTGCGACCGCCTGACTCTGGATACAAATGGAGCCTTCGACGTCACGATGGGCGGAATGCCGCAACTTCTGCTCTACGACGTCAGCTACACGGTCCTTCGACTCTCGGACTCGATAACGATCGATCTCGGTGGTTTCGGGAAAGGCTACGCGGCCGATCGCATGGCTGAGATCTTGACTGAATGGGGCATCCCGTCGGCCCTCCTTCACGGTGGCAGCAGCTCGGTGATGGCGATGGACGCTCCTCCCGGGGAGCGAGGCTGGCAGGTGACGCTGAGGGATCCACTGGACAGCGACCAGGTCATCGATCGGCTCAGCCTGCAACGCCGCGGCATCAGCGGCTCGGGCCTGCAGAAAGGCAGCCACATCGTTGATCCGCGTACCGACCGCCCCGTCGAGGGCAGACGCGCAGCCTGGGTAATCACTGATGACGCCGCCACCGGCGATGGTCTATCCACTGCTTTTATGGTGATGTCTGCAGATGAGATACAAGACTACTGCCGGGAAGACGACTCGCTACGGGCCATCGTCCTGACCGAGGAGCCGGGTGGTGGCAGCGAGATTCTGCGATATGGTGACTTTTCAGGACTCTCATGAAATGACCGCCGTGACCAGGGAGCTCGACGATGCCGAATAAGAAACAGATCAACCGCCGTCAGTTCTTGCAGCGTTCGACCGGAGTTGCGATTGCGGGGTTGGGCTTCCCCGCCATTGTGCCCTCCTCGGTGCTGGGCAGGTCGGCCGGTTTTCTGCCCAGCGAGAAGCTCACGGTCGGCTGCGTCGGAATGGGCGGCATGGGGATCGGGGACATGCGGACGTTCATGGCCGAGCCCGACGCGCATGTCGTGGCTGTCTGCGACGTCGACGCCGATCACATGGACAGAGCGAAACGGCTCGTTGACGAGCGGTACGGCAACAAGGACTGTGCCACTTACGGTGATTTCCGCGATCTCATCGCCCGCGACGACATCGACATCATCCAGATCACGACGCCGGACCACTGGCACGCTGTCATCGCAGTCACCGCGGCCAAGGCGGGCAAGGACATCTACGGGGAAAAGCCGATCTCGCACAGCCTGCGTGAGGGACGGGCGATCTGCGACGCCGTGGAGCGCTATGGTCGCGTCTGGCAGACGGGCAGCTGGCAGCGGGCAGAATCGAATTTCCGCTTCGCCTGCGAGCTGGTTCTCAACGGACGGATCGGGAAGGTACGCCACATCGAGGTGGGCTTGCCCGAAGGCTTCAGTGTTGGTGGCGACGAAGGGGACGCCGTAACCGGGCCCCCGCCAGAGCTGGACTATGAGATGTGGCTCGGCCCGGCGCCTTGGGCCGACTACGTGCCGGCTCGAGTGCATTGGAACTGGCGCTGGAACCTCGAGTATGGTGGCGGCCAGCTCATGGACTGGGTTGGTCACCACGTAGATATCGCCCATTGGGGAACGGGAATGGACACCACGGGCCCGATCGAGATCGAGGGCGCCGGTGAGTACCCGGCGACCGGCTTGTGGAACGCTGCCCCCATCTACCGGGTTGAAACCACGTACGCCAACGGCATCACGATGACCATCGCTGGTGGCCACGAGGACATCCGCAGCGGCACGAAATGGATCGGTGATGATGGCTGGGTTTGGGTGGATCGGGGCGGACTCGACGCGCATCCCGCGTCTCTACTCCGCGAGGTATTCGGCCCGGAGGAGATCCACCTCGCGCGGGCCGAGAGCTCCAGCGAGAGTGAGGGACATACGCGAAACTTCCTGGATTGCGTGAAGACGCGGTCATTGACCTTGGCCCCGGCAGAAGTCGCCCACCGCTCGGCGACACCGGGGCATCTGGGTCAGATCGCGATGCTCCTGGGCAGGAAGATCCGCTTCAACCCCGAGTCCGAGGAGATCCTCGACGACCCGACCGCGACGAGAATGCTCGGGAACGCGATGCGCAGCCCATGGCACGCGTAGAGCCTCGGACCATAGCTGAAAGTGCAGAGTACCGACCGACAAATGGTGACCATCATGAACAAGATGCACACGAGCCGTCTGTTCATAGTCCTGAGTGTTCTGGCCCTGGTGGCCGCGGCCGGCCCGGCCGCCGCAATGGGCCCTCTGCCGCAACAGGGAGGCGCTTCCGCCTCAGAGGTCACAGCGATTCTCGGCAATATCGCCGTCTATGACTACGGCGACAGCCGCGAGCCTCTCTCGGAGCTCAGAGAGCTCGTGCAGGCGAATCTCGATTCAGAGACCGCAAGGCAGCAGATCGAGCAGGCGATGATCGAGCTTCTGGCATCCGACGCTACCTTCGCCGGGAAGCAGTTCGTTTCCGAGCAGCTCAGCATCATCGGTACGGCGGCCTCCGTGCCGGTCTTGACGACCATGCTTTCTGAGGAACCGCTGTCCGATGTTGCGCTCTTCGCCTTGCAGCGGATTCCTGGCGCGGATGTGGATGTGGCCCTGCTCGGGTCCCTGGCAAGCGCCGATCGCATGAGCCGGATCGCCATCATCGACACTCTGGGAGAGAGGCGGGCTGAGGGTGCCGCCGGAGATCTCGAGACTCTGCTCTCGGGTGCTGACGCCGAGGCCGCTCGGGCCGCTGCCGTTGCCCTTGGAAAGATCGCGAGTGCCCGCGCGTTGGCCGCACTCGATAGCGCGCGAGGCACAACGAGCGGGAGCGTGCGACAGGCTGTGATGGACGCATACCTGGTCTGTGCGGACGGACTGCTGACCGAAGGAAACGCGACAGGCGCGGCGGGCATCTATCGAGAGGTCTACGAGGAAGAAGCAGCAGCCCGGATTCGCGTGGCCGCACTGCGGGGTCTCGTTCTGGCCGATGCGGACAATGCCGTCGAAACGATCCTCGCGGCCCTGAAGAGGGACAACCAGCAGATCCAATCTGTCGCCGCCGCCTTGACCAGAGACCTGCCGGCCACCGCCGACCTGACGAGCATCAGCGCCGAGCTGGCGAACTTCTCGGACCCGACGCAGATCCAGTTGATCTCAGCCCTTGCCTACCGCGGGGAAACCGCTGCCCATCTGGCGGTGCTGGGGGCGATCAAGCACCACGACGCGGACGTTCGAGCCGCGGCGCTCGCCGCGCTGGCCAGGATCGGTGACGAGTCAGACATTGATCTGCTGGTGGAAACGGCCGTCTCGGGCCAGCCGGCCTCCAACCAGGAGACCGCACGCGCGAGCCTGGACCGGATGCTCGCGGCAGAGGTCGACGAGTACATGATCGCGGCCATCCCAACCGAGGAGCCGGCGGCGCGGGCGGAGCTCGTCCGCAGCTTGGGCCAGCGCAACTCGGCAGGTGCCATCGACGTGCTGCTGTCTACCGCGACCGATCCAGATCAAGGGGTCCGCAGTGAGTCCTTCAAGTCTTTGGCCATCGTCGCGCGGCCCGAACGGGTCGATGACCTGATTCAACTCCTGATCAACGAGCAGGACAGCGGAACGCGGAACGAGGCGGAAAGAACCGTCGTGCTCGTTTCACAGAAGATCGAGGGTGCTGAGCAAGCCGGCCCGGTTTTGGCCGCCCTGCCTGCCGTCAGCGATATTGAGGCCAGAAGCTCGCTCATCGAGGTGCTCGGGCGCGTCGGTGACCCGGGAGCCTTGACCACCCTGAGAACCGAGCTCTCCGGGGATACTCCGGAGTACCGACGCGCCGCGATTCTGGCACTGTCGACATGGCCCGATGCGGGTCCCTCGGACGAGCTTCTGCAGGTGGCGGAATCTTCCGATAGCCAAGTCGAGAGAGTGCTGGCGCTGCGCGGCTTCATTGAGCTGACGAGGATTGAAAGCGATCGTCCCGAGAGCGAGTCGATCGACCGGTTCCAGGCCGCCATGGGCCTTGCCACGGAAACAGGTGAAAAGAGAATGATCCTGGCGGGTCTCGGCGAGCTCTACTCCGTAGAGGCGCTCGAGGTGACGGTGCCGTACCTCGACGATCCGACGCTTCGGCCCGAAGCCGAAGCTGCGCTCCTGCGACAGATCGGCATGATCCGCAGAGAAAACGACGAGCGTATGACGAGACTGCTGGACGCTGGTCTACGAGAGGACCTGCTCGAGATCCTCGAGGTTTCCGAAAACCAGCGGCTGCGTCAGTGGACCACCGAGCTCCTCGAACGGGGCCAATAAAGGAGAACGCAATGCCACGGCCGGTCACACTGTTCACAGGGCAATGGGCTGATTTACCCCTGAGTGATCTCGCCGAGAAGGTGAGCGACTGGGGCTTCGATGGCCTCGAGCTCGCCTGCTGGGGCGACCACTTCGAGGTCGACAAGGCGCTCCAGGACGATGGTTACTTACAAGCCAAGCGCGACCTTCTCGAGCAGTACGGCCTTTCCTGCTCTGCCATCAGCACACACCTGGTTGGCCAGTGTGTCTGCGACCCGATCGACGCCCGCCACGAATCGATCCTGCCGCCCCGCATCTGGGGCGACGGAGATCCCGAGGGAGTGAGGCAGCGCGCCGCCGAGGAGGTCATGAACACGGCCCGAGCGGCGAAGCTCTTCGGCGCCGATATCGTCAACGGCTTCACCGGCAGTAGCGTGTGGGCGAAGCTCTACTTCTTCCCGCCCACCAGTCAGGCGGACATCGATGTGGGCTATGAGGATTTCGCTGCCCGCTGGCTGCCGATCATGGGCGTCTTTCAGGAAGAGGGCGTGAAGTTCGGGCTCGAGGTACATCCCACGGAGATCGCCTACGATCTGATCACCGCCCACCGGGCCCTGGTCGCGATCGACAATCATCCAAGCTTCGGATTCAACTTTGATCCGAGCCACTTCGTGCACCAGTTCATCGAGCCGGCCACCTTCATCGACGAGTTTCCCGACAAGATCTTCCACGTGCACATCAAGGATTCGCGCGTGCAGCTCGATGGCCGCAACAGCATCCTCTCGTCGCATCTCGATTTCGGCGACCCGCGCCGCGGCTGGGATTTCGTCTCGCCGGGACGGGGCGATGTCGATTGGGATCCGATCATGCGAGCCCTGAATCGGATCGGCTACGCCGGGCCGCTATCGATCGAATGGGAAGACAGCGGCATGGACCGGGAGTGGGGCGCACAGGAGGCGCTGGATCTGGTGCGTGGCCACGATTTCTCAGCGTCGAACGTGGCTTTTGACGCGGCCTTTGCCGACGAAGACTGAGCTCGACCACGGCGGGCTCTGGCCAGTGCTGCGCGATCGTAGAGGATTAGAGCTCTACGAGGGCGCCTCCGTTGTCGCTGCTCTCCACCGCCTTGGTGATGAAGTAGATGCCCTCGCGGCCGTCCTCGACGTTCGCATACTTGGAGCCGTCACAGACGACTGGCTTGCCGTCCAGGTAGGCTCGAACGTCATCCTCGAAGCACCGGTGCAGCCGCGCGTAGGCGTCGTGGAAGGCCTCTGGGTGTCCGGAGGGGATCGTGGGCTCGGCCATCAGGTCTTCGGGCAAGTCGCCCAGGAACCCGTCGTTCGCCGCTACGGCACCACGCCAGTACACGCGGTCGGGCTGGTCCGGCAGGAAAACCGTGAGCTGTTCGGGCTGTTCCTGTCTCCAGACGAGCGTTCCCTTGGTGCCGTTCACCTCGATCCCGAGATCGTTCTTATGGCCGATGGCGATCTGACTGGCTCGTATCAGGGCCTTGCCGCCGTTCGACAGCGTGCAGGAGGCCACGAAGTGATCATCGAGCTGCCGCCTCTCCACGAAGGTGGTGAGCGAAGCCTGCAGCCCCTTCACTTCGAGACCAGTGACGTAGCGGAGTTGCATGAGCGCGTGCGTGCCGATGTCGCCCCCGCAACCGCTCAACCCGGCCTGCGCGGGGTCCACACGCCACTCGGCCTGCATCACTCCCATGTCCTCCACGCGTTCGCTGAGCCAGCCCTGAATGTAGTAGCTATCCACCCAGCGCACTTCACCGAGCAGCCCGCTCCGCACGATGTGGCGGGACAAGCGGGTGGTCCAATGCCCCAGGTAGGTGTGGGCAACGCCGAAGGGGATGCCCGTTTCCTTCACCTTCTCGACCAGCTTGTCGGACTCGGCGAGGGTCAGCGTCATCGGCTTCTCGCAGAAGACGGGTATGCCCGCCTCCAGGCACTTCATGGCGGGATCGAAGTGAACGTTGTTCGGTGTGACAATGACCACGTAATCGAGGCGCTCTCCGACTGGTTTATCCTTCTGTGCCGCGATCATCTCGTCATAGTTGCGGTACCCCTCGAGGGGATAGGGCCAGTTCTCGGCCTCTTCCATCGCAACCACGGGGTCGGGATGCAGCGCGGCAGCCACGACCCGGCGCGTGCCATCGAAAAAGATTGCCCGCTGGTGCGGTTGCGCGATGAACGCGCCCCCACCTCCACCGACAAGTCCCACGTTCAGAGGTCTCTGTGACATGGTCTTGTTACCTTCCGCCCTTCCGGGGTGCCGCCGGCTGGTTCGGCCGGGTCGGCGGATTTTCCTCCAGCATGCGTATGACCTCGGCGATCGCGCGCTCGAGCTGCGGGTCAGTGCCCTGCGCCAGCTGCGACGGGTCATCGATGACCTCGATATCGGGGTCGACGCCGTGTCCCTCGATAATCCACTCGCCATCGAGGTTGTAGATGCCGAACGTGGGCACCGAGATGCCGCCGCCGTCGACAAGTGCCGGCACGCCGGAGATACCAACGAGTCCGCCCCAAGTGCGCGTGCCGATCAGCGGCCCCACGCCCGCCTCCTTGAAGAAGAAGGGGAAGGCATCGCCACCGGAACCGCTCCAGCTATTGATCAGCATGACCTTGGGGCCGGCGTGGGCGATCGGCGGCCACTGCCAGTCCTTGCCATCGCGCACACCCCAGTAGCTGTAGAGCGGGCGGTTGAGCATCTCGACGAAGCGGTCGGGAATCTGACCACCGCTGTTGAAGCGCTCATCGATGATGAGGCCGTCCTTGTCGATCTGGGCGGCCCACTGCCGCATCAGCTCGGTCTGGCCACCGACTCCGGTGTCGGGAACGTAAACGTAGCCGACCCTCCCACCAGTGGCTTCCTCGACACGCATGCGGTTGTCGTTGATCCAAGCCAGGTTGCGCAGCCGGTACTCGCTACGGAGGGTATCGACCAGCACGGTGCGCGCGCCCGCCATCGTCGGCGAGTCGTTGACGGTCAGCTCGACCACCTCACCGGCCAGTCCCTGGAAGGCTGCCCAAGGGTCCTTCGAGCTGTCGATCGGCGTGCCGTTGACGGCAAGCAGGTAGTCGCCTTCGCTGACATTCACTCCCGGGACGTTCAGCGGCGAGCGGGCCTCGCTATCCCAGGGGGCGCCGTCATAGATCTTGTCGATGCGGTAGGCACCGTTCTCGAGGGCGTAGTCCGCCCCGAGCAGGCCGACACCGCGCTGCTCCGCTCGCTCGACCTCGCCCAGGCCGCGATTGTAGGTATGGCCGGCGTTGATCTCCCCGATGAGCTCGCCAATCAGGAAGTTGATGTCCCAACGGGTCACGGCGTCATCGAGCAAAGCGCTGTAGCGCTCGCCGATCGCTTCCCAATCGACGCCGTGCATGTTCTCGACGTAGAAGTAGTCGCGGAACAGGCGCCACACATCCGTGAAGATCTGCCGCCATTCGGCTACGGGATCGACGATCATCGTCATCTGGTCGACCGGCAACGGCGCATCCGGCTGCTGCCCCGGCGCCACGTCGACGATCATGAAGCCGCCGTTGCTGGCCATGAGGATCTTCTTGCCGTCGGCCGAGACGACGAAGCCGTCGGCGTCGTCGATGATGGTGCTTTCCTCGCGCTCTGCCAGGTCATAGAAGACGATCGGGGTCTGACGGTCGGAGGAGCCAGTGCGGGGCATGCGGCGATAGACGACCTTTCCGGAAACCGCATACATCTCCCCGTAGTTGCCGGCCTCAGGTGGCAACACGACCAGGCGGCTCTCGAAGCCTACGAGGTCGATCTCGACGCTCCCGTCGTCTTCGGCCTCTTCTTCGCCCGCCGCAGCTTCGGCCTCCCCACCTTCGCCTCCTCCAGCCTCTCCGCCGGTCTCTTCACCCTCTTCTTCCGCGACCTCTTCTTCATCGTTACGCGGTGCCAGGGGCGAGGGCACGTCTTTGCGCAGCGGGACCGCCGCGATCTGGGTGGAGTTCGCGTAGATCCATGTGCTGTCGAAATCCCCGTACAGCGCCGACATGTTGCGGCCCGTCTGCAAGAAGAGATAGTCTCCGTCGGCGCCGAACACAGGGTTCGTCTCACCGTAGAAGCCGCTCGTGACCTGGTGGCTCTGGCCGCTGTCGGTGTCGAACAAAAACACGGCGGGGTGACGGTTATCGAGCCCCCGAGAATAGGCCATCCAGCGACTGTCGGGGGACCAGCTCACCTCGAAGCCCGCAAGGGCTCCGTGGAACATCCACAACCCCTGGTCGACCTGCGTCAGCGCATCGGCCTCCATGTCGTAGACCCAGATCTTCATGGCCTGGTCGATGAAGGCGAGCTTTTCGCTGTCGGGTGACCACTGCGGCGCGTAACGGAAGCCCTCGCCCATCGAGGTGAGCGTACGTGCCTCGCCTGAGCCGTCGGCGGCCCGCAGCGTGAGCTCGTACTCGCCCGATGCATCGGAGAAGTAGGCGATCCACCTGCCGTCGGGAGACCAGTTGGGGGAACGATCGGCAGTTCCGGAGGATCGCGTCAGATTGCGCACCGGCCCATGCTCGGCAGGCACGGTGAAGATGTCGCCGCGGGCCTCGAACACCACACGCTTGCCTGTGGGAGAGATCGTGCCGCTGGCGATCATGCCGGCCACGCTCTCGGCACGCGGCTTCAGCGTCGAGCGATCGGTGAGAACGTCGACGGTCACCTCGCGCATATCCTCTGTGCCGAGGTCCAACAGATACAGCCGCCCGCCGGCCTCGAAAATGATCTCGGCGGAGCCGATGGCCGGGAAGCGCACATCAAAGTCTTCGAAGTGTGTCACCTGCCGCGTTGCGCCGCTGTCCATGTCGTAGGCCCAGATGTTGGACCGCATGTTGTCGTCACGGTCCGACATGAAGTACATGGTCGAGCCGTGCCACATGGGGTGGGCGTCGTTCGCATCGTTGTCGGTGATGTTGCGGGCGCTGTAGTCGTCGAGATTGAAAAGCCAGATGTCGGGTGCCGTGCCGCCGCGATAGCGCTTCCAGGTGCGGAAGTCGCGGCTGATCGGCATGTATGCGAGCGTCGATTCGTCGGGCGAAATGGAGCCGAACTCACCGTAAGGAACCGGCAGGAGCTCGGGCATGCCGCCGCTCGCCGGGGCCCGGTAGAGCTTGCTGTAGCGGTTCTTCTCGCTCGACATACCGCTCGCGTACAGGATGGACTCGCCATCCGGGTACCACTCGAGCATGCGGTCGGGCATGGGGTGGTGGGTGATGCGCTCGACGAGGCCACCGGTGGTGGGTACCACGTAGATATCGCTGTTGCCGTCGTAGTTGCCGGTAAATGCGATCTTCGAGCCGTCCGGGGAAAAGCGCGGAAAGGACTCCTCGCCGGCCGGCGTGCTGAGGCGCTGTGCGGTGCCGCCTGCCTTCGGGACGATCCAGATGTCGCCGGCGTAAACGAAAGCAATGTGTGTGTCGGATACGTCCGGGAAGCGCAGCATGCGCGCGTCGATCTGAGCGTCTGCCGGCGGAACGATCGCGAGGATCGCTAGGGCAAAAAGGAAAATCGCCGTCATGCTGCGAATGCGAGGCATTCCTGTTCTCCTGTTCGATTGCCGATGGAATCTACTTGGAATACGAGCCCTGTAAGAGTGTCGCTCATGTCTCTCGGCCAGGTGCTCGGGACGAACGTAACGACAGAATCTACCAAATATGAGAACGTAAGGTCCATGAGCCGAGTCCAGCTCAGTTTACTCTTCGCGGTGATCCTCTGGTGACGCAAACCCCGAAAACTGGACCAGGTCGGGATCGAGTCCGCGAAGCCGGCTGATCAGCGAAATCAGCAAATCAGCGCCGGTTGGGTTCCACGCCGGCGGGCAGTTCTTCGATCGTCAGCGGCACGCTGAGCTCCTCGTCCTGTCGCCGCACGCCGAGCTCGATTCTCGTGCCCGGCACCTGCTCGGAGATCCACTTCGACCAAACGGTTCCATCTGCGATCGGCTCGCCATTCACCTGCAGGATCACGTCCTTGGTTTGAAGTCCTGCCCTGGCGGCTGGTCCCTCCGGGTGTACGAAGGTAACGATTACGCCGGCTGCAGCAGGAAGCTCGAGCCTCTGAGACAGCATCTCGGTAATGGCGACACCACCGAATCCCGCCCAAGAGGTGACGGCCTCGGAGCTCGCCTCCGGCGCGCTGCCATCGGAGGCCAGAGGGTTGTCATGGCGATTCGCTACGGCCTCATTGTGAGCCGGCCCGGTGGCCCCGATGAGAACCAGGAGAAATGCCGCGATGACGAGGAGGCGCCCCGGTCTGCTCGCTGCGTGCCCGACCCGCTCCTTGATCGGGCGTCCATCAAATTGGAGTTCTGCTACCCCCATGATCACGGTGCTCTTTTCGGCTCAGCGTCACCTTTATCTACAAGAAAAACCCCGAAAGGGCGGTTTTTCCGACGAAAAACGCGAATAGAAGGCAGAAGAACGCAGTTTGGGGGGAAGATCCAATGTTTTGGAGCTCTCGCCGTCGGGCGCCCCGATTTCGGGCTAGAGGGAGCCCCGATTTTGGGCTATCTGGAGCTTCATTCTGGGGTCGATGCGCCTTCGATCTGGGCCGCTGGTCGGCTTCGCCCCAGCCGGATTCTAGCGAGATCGCAACGCTTCGAGCGGATCGACTCGAGAGGCGCGCCGGGCCGGGATCAGACAAGCGAGCAGGGCGGTGCCTGCCAGGGTAGCGATGATCACCAGAAAGATGGCCGGGTCGAACGGATCGGTCTCGTACAGCATCCCGGCCATCATGAAAGAGAGCCAGGCTGCCAAGCCGATTCCCAATCCGAGCCCGAGGATCGCGTACAGCCCGCCGAAGACCCAGTACATCCAGGTCTGGTCTTTGATGCCCGCCCGTACAGTTCCGACCGAGTAGATAGGCAGGTCGGGGTCGAGGGCCATCACCTCGTCCCGGACCATCGACGCCAAAGAGAGTGGCTGTTCATCGGAGCGCAGGGCAATGCTGACAAATCTGGCGTCTCCCTGTGACAGGGGTGTGTACATGCCGGCGGGCTCCTCATTCAGGTATCCACCCATGTAGAGGTCCGGCACGACGCCGATGACGGTCATCCAGCTGAGCTCGCCGTCCTGAGATCCCACGCGAATACGGCGCCCCAATGGGTTTTGGCCTGGGAAGAAGCGATCCACGAAGCTGAGGTTGACGATGGTTACAGGCAGGCTCGCGGCGTCATCTGCGTGCATGAAGTCGCGACCATCCAAGATCTCGGCAGCGAAGGTGCGAAAGTAGCCCGGCGTGATTGCAGCCACGCGGGCCCTGGGATAGTCAGCCTCGGTGGGGTAGCTGTCACCCTGGATGGCGATTCTGCTCAGCCCTACCTGCTGGACCGGCAGCGCTTGCGCGAGAGTTGCGGCGGAGACCCCCCGGCAGCGAGGACAGCTCGCGGTGCAGCTCTGTGAAGAACTGGCGACGGCCTTCCATGCTCGGGTAGTCGGTTTCGAAGAGCCCGACTCGGGCTGTGAAGATGGCGTCGGGATCGAAGCCGTAGTCGGCTCGGTCGAGGTTCATGATGCTCTGATTCCAGCCTGGCGGCGATTGCGCCGAGCTCGGCCCGCGCCTCATCCAGAGACACACCTTGATGCAAACGGCCGAAGACGGTGAGCCCGGTGCCCTCACGCCGGTCGAGTTGCAGCGGGTCCATTCGGATCGGCAGCCAAAGCTTCTGGAAGCCGGGAAACTCGAAGCCCTCAGGCATGATTCCCACCACCGTCGTTTGCATGCCGTTGGCGCGGATCGTCTGGCCCAAGATCTCCGGATCGCTGTCGTACCGGTCGCGCCACACCGAGAATCCGAGAACGACCACTGGTTCCGCGGCGGGGTGATCCTCGCCTTCGAGAAAGAGCCGCCCCAGTAGCGGTCTTACGCCCAGAATAGTCAGCGTGTTGGCGGTGACGAAGGCGCCGTTGAAGCGCTCCGGCCGGTCCTTGCCACTGATATTCACCGTGCCGAAGTAGTAGGCGCCCAACTGCTCGAAGCTTGTTTGTTGCGCACGCCAGTCGAGATAGTCATGCAAGGGGACCGACATTCGCTCGATGTTCTGGGAGAGGTGGGTTTCCTGCAGGTACATGATCCGATCGCTGCCTTCTACGGGGAGACCTCGCAACAGGGTCCCGTAGACGATCGAGTACATCACCGTGCATACGCCGACCCCCAGGGCTAGTGCAATGACCGCAATCATCGAAGCGGCGGGGCTCTTCGCCAGCATTTGAACTCCGAAACGGATATCGTGTAACAATCGGTCCATTGGCGTGATCCGGAGATTGGGACAGCGGCCAACCGCCGGCAGCGGCGGATTCAACCGGCGGCCGGCCAGCTGACCCTCTGATTTGTAAGACGGGGGGCTCGACCGTTATGTTTCATGGCGTGTGTACAGTTCGGAAGCCACACTGAGCATGGCCAAGAAAGCGTCGGCGAGCACAAAAAAGCCTGCGGCGAAGACCGCCAAAAAGAAGGTCACTAAGAGGGCGTCGACAAAGTCGGTTGACGCTCTGCCCGGCGTGCAATTCGCCCCTCCGGTCGATCCCTACGAAGATGCCTTCCAGGTCGTCGAGACTCTCTTCGAGATTGCCACCAGGAATAGCTGCGGTGGCAGCGACTTGATTCTCCACCTCACCGAGGTCGAACGCGCCGCCGGGAGGCTGGTTGCAGCGCTCGACGACTACGACTCGGTTGTGGGTCGGGCCATGGGCAGCTATGCGGAGCTTGGGAGATTCGTCGTCCACCACTCGGTCAACGTGGCTGCGCTGGTTCTGCCTGTTGGTCGCGAGCTCGGCTACGACGATGGCCAGCTCCGAACACTCTGTGCGACCTCTCTCATGCACGAGCTGGGCACAGTCCGCATTCCTCCGGAGATCCTGCTGAAGGCCGACGAGTTGACCGGCGAGGAATGGGAGCTGATGCGCCGGCGCCCGATTCACACTCGCGACATGCTGGTGCAACTCGGTGACGCGTACTTCGACCACGCTGAGATCGCCCACCAGGTGCATGAACGGATGGACGGGAGCGGCTATCCGGAAGGTTTGCGCGGCGCCGACATCCTGCCTGAAGCGTGCATCGTCGGTGCCGTCGACTTCTTCGAGGCATGCATCCATGAGCGACCCTACAAGACGGCAACAGACGGCATCCGCAGCCTTGTCGAGGCGAAGGACCTCTTCGGCGACAAGATCGTGAAAGCCGTCATCAACACGCTCGGCTTCTACCCCGTCGGCAGCATCGTCGAGCTGTGCAATGGGGAGGTCGCAAAGGTGGTCGCAGTGAACAAGGCGATGCCTTCAAAGCCGGTCGTCGAGATCCGAGTCGATGCCAGGGGCCGCAGGCTCACCGAGCCGCGGCGTACCGATCTGCAGCAGGCCTGGCAAATCTATGTCATCCGCCCGCTCTCCGAGCATTCGCTCGGCAAGATGAACATCGACGTCGCGGATCTAGCCTGATCTGGCTTGATCCCGCATCCTTCATCGCGGCTCCGGCCTTTCTGTTTTTATTCAGAATATCCACTCTTAAAATCTAATAATCTTCCCGGTTCGATCGTGAATAGGACGCGAGGGTAATCTTTGCCCGTCGAACAGACCGTAAGTCGTTTGTTTTCAGCGTCTTGCGGGCCACTCCTCGAGTCGATCCCAAGTCCAGGTTGCCTGCCTCCCAAGGGGTGGGTTAACTTTGACGCTACATCCTCTTATCAACTTATCAACCCAACTACATTCCACCGAAGATTTCGCCACGAGCAGGCGAAGGACTGTCGATGAGCACGGTGTCGGAGCATCCAGAAGAAGGCTTCATTCGCAAGTACGTCTTCTCGATCGACCACAAGGTGATCGGGCTGCAGTATGGCTTCACGGCCCTGCTGTTTCTGCTCTTCGGTTTCTGTTTGATGTTGCTGATGCGCTGGCAGCTCGGTTTTCCGGGGCAGCCGATTCCTGTCATCGGCGGTTTGCTCGGCAATGCCAACGCTCCAGGCGGCATCATGCTGCCCGAGTTCTACAATCAGCTCGGCGCCATGCACGGCACCATCATGGTCTTTCTCGGCGTGGTGCCGCTCTTGGTCGGGGCCTTCGGCAACTACTTCATACCGTTGCAGATTGGTGCCCCCGACATGGCGTTCCCCAAGCTCAACATGATGAGCTACTGGGTCTACTTCGTCGGCGGCGTCATCATGTTCGTCAGCTTCTTTCTGCCCGGCGGCGCGGCGAACTCGGGTTGGACCTCCTACCCGCCTCTGTCAAACCTCGCCACGATGGGCCAGACGGCCTGGCTAATGGGCATGGTCTTTTTGATCACATCGTCGCTGCTGGGCTCCATCAACATCATCACCACGATCATCCAGCTCCGTGCCGAAGGGCTGACGTACATGCGGATGCCCTTCTTCGTATGGTCGCAGCTCGTTACCTCGTTCTTGTTGCTGCTGGCCTTCCCACCTCTCGAGGCAGCAGGCATCCTGCAGCTCATGGATAGGCTCGCCGGCACCAGTTTCTTCATGCCGAGCGGCCTCGTAGTCAGCGGCCAGGTTCTCGAGGTCGCCGGGGGCGGTAGCCCACTTCTGTGGCAACACCTGTTCTGGTTTCTCGCTCACCCCGAGGTTTATGTGCTGATTCTCCCCGCCATGGGGATCGTCGCCGAGGTCATCGCCAACAACACTCGCAAGCCTCTGTGGGGCTACAACGCGATGGTCTACGCGTCCGTCTGGCTCGGCTTCATGTCATTCATCGTCTGGGCGCACCACATGTTTCTGACGGGCATGGGCACGGTGATGAGTGCCTTCTTCCAGACCACGACGATGATCATCTCGATTCCTTCGGTGGTCATTCTGACGGCTTTGCTGATCTCTCTGTGGGGTGGCTCGATCCGCTTCAACACCCCCATGCTGTTCGCTCTCGCATTTCTCCCCATGTTCGGCATCGGCGGCCTCACCGGGCTGCCTCTGGGGTTGGCGCCGTCCGACATCCACCTGCACGACACCTACTACGTCATCGGCCACTTCCACTACGTAGTGGCTCCCGGCACGATCTTCGCCATATTCGCGGGGATCTACTTCTGGTTTCCCAAATTCACCGGACGTCGCATGAGCGAGACCCTCGGCAAGGTTCACTTCTGGGGCTCTTTCATCTTCATGAACGGTGTTTTTGGTCCCATGTTCTTGCAGGGGCTGGCGGGTGTGTCTCGGCGGCTTTACGACGGCGGCGTGCAGTATTCGCACGCTCAGGGAGTCATTCAGTTCAATCAGTTCATGTCGTATTCGGCATTCCTTCTTCTCATCGCCCAGCTCCCGTTCATCTTCAACTTCTTCTGGAGCATGCGGATGGGGGAGAAGGTCGGCAACAACCCCTGGCAGGCCACGACGCTTGACTGGGCCGCCACCTCGTCGCCGCCGCTCGGCCACGGCAACTTCGCCGAGGTGCCGGTGGTGTGGCGCGGTCCCTACGAATACAGCGTGCCCGGATATGAAGAGGACTTTCTCCCGCAGCACGTCGCGACCCCCGCGCCGCAGGAGGGCTGAGGATCATGGAGATTCCTTACACCGTCGCGGAACGTCCCGACACCGGCCTGTACAACGGCAAGCTCGGTATCTGGCTTTTCCTCGCCTCCGAGGTGATGTTGTTCGGGGGGCTGTTTTCCTCCTACATCCTGCTGCGCACGGGCGATCCGAACTGGTTCAAACTAGAGCTCAGCGTGCCGATGGCGACCCTCAACACGATGGTGCTGATCACCTCGAGCGTCACTATGGTGATGTCTTGGGCGTCGTTACGACTGCAGGACTTCAAGAAGTTCCGTCTTTTTTCAGCGGCTACCTTCCTGCTCGCGGCCACCTTCATGGTGATCAAGGCACTCGAATACAAGGCCGAGCTTTCTCATCACCTGTACCCGTCCACGAACAACTCCATGGCCACCTACTTCACGTTGACCGGCCTGCACGGCCTGCACGTGCTCGCTGGCATGGTGGTCATCGCGTACCTGTGGGGCCCAGGTAGCAGGATGTGGAAGACGGAGCCTGAACGCTTCACCAACCGGGTGGAGATCACCGGCCTGTACTGGCATTTCGTCGACCTGGTATGGATCTTTTTGTTCCCGGCGCTTTACCTGCTCTAGCAGGCTGCTAGGCGAGAAACCTACGATGACCGCACACTCTCCAGAGGATATCAAGAAGGAAACGAAGATCTACATCCTCGTGTTCATCGCCCTGGCAACACTGACCATGATTACGGTGGGGATCAGCTACCTGGATTTGAGCACGGGGCCTGCTGTGACGCTCGCTCTGTCCGTCGCCCTGATCAAGGGCTCTCTGGTGGCGGCATTCTTCATGCACCTGCTCTCGGAGCGCAAGCTCATTTATGCGGTGTTGGTGTTCACGGTCTTCTTCTTCCTTGCGTTGATCTTCCTGCCCCTGGGCAGCTTCCTGAATCAAGTTGCGGGTTGATCCATGTCACTAAAGGCGTTCCACGTACTCTTCATCATCATTTCGATCTTGCTGACGGTGCTAGTCGGCGTTTGGGGCGTACATCAGTACGTCGTGCATGGAAGCAGCGGCAGCCTGGCCCTTGGTGGAATCTTCTTCTTCTCCGGTCTGGGCTTGGTCGTATATCTGATTTGGTTTTTCGCGAAGCTGAAAGAGCTCTGATCGATGCGCTCACGAACCACTCTGATCATCCTGTTGCTGGCTGTGATGGTGCTGGCCCCCGAGATTGCCCTCGCGTGCCCCGTCTGTTTCGCCGGCATTGGGAACATCGAGTCACCGATGGCTACGGGAATGAACAACGGCATCCTCGTCTTGCTGGCGGTGATCGGTGTCGTGCAGTGCGGCTTTGTGGCCTTCTTCCTGGGGTTGAGGCGTCGTGCCCGCCGGTTGCAGGCGGTCCACGAAGAGCTTCAGCTCAGCCACGGAGGGGTTGGGTAAATGCAAGAGCTTCTGTCGCGATGGATGCCGATCGATATTTCGGCCCACGGCTACCAGATCGACCGCATCATCGCCATGGTCCACTGGCTGATGGCCGTGCTCTTCGTGGGCTGGGCACTGTACTTCATCTACGTTCTGTTCCGTTTTCGCGCCGGCAAGAATCCCGAGGCCAGCTACCAGGGAGCCAAGAGCCACTTCTCCTCCTACATCGAGGTTGGCGTTGCGGCATTAGAGGCGGTGCTGTTGATCGGCTTCGCCATCCCCGCCTGGTCGAGCTGGGTGAGCACACCGCCGGCCGACCAAAGGCCCTTCGAGGTTCGTGTGGTGGGTGAGCAGTACGTCTGGAACGTGCACTATCCAGGCCCGGATGGGATCTTTGGTCGGGCCGAAGTCGGTCTCGTAGACTCTGTCAGCAACCCGCTCGGCATCGATCGCAACGATCCATACGCTCAGGACGACGTCACCACGATCAACCAGCTGCATCTGCCGGTGGATCGTGAGGTGACCGTCTACCTCAGCTCCAAGGACGTCATCCACAGCTTTTTCCTTCCGCAGATGCGGGTAAAACAGGATGCCATCCCCGGGATGAGGATCCCGGTCCATTTCCGGGCCACGCAAACGACCCCCGAGGAATCACTGTTCCCCGCCTGCAACGCGGAGAAGAACTGCTGGGAGATCGCCTGCGCTCAGCTCTGTGGCCTCGGCCACTTCCGCATGCGGGGCTTCTATACGGTCCACTCCCAGGAGGGGTTCGATGCCTGGATGACCGAGCGAGTAGCGAGCCTACCGAGCTTCAGTCCACAGGTGGCGAGCGCCACACCACGCCCTGCCGCGCTCCTGGGCCGGCTGCCTGACCCTCTGGGCGATTCGTCGGACGTCGACACGCAGGTGGGCAGCGCACAGTAGAATTGGTGCCGCCATGGGCGGCGGCCGGTGCCGCGCCCGGACCAAGACGAGGGTCGAACGTGCAGACTCCTGAGCGCCTGGAGCGAGCCTTGGCGGAGACCGCGCCGCTCCGCCTCGAGATTCCCGAATTTGCGGCCGCGGCGGTTCTGGTTCCCGTGATCGCCGGCAATCCCGAGCCGACCCTGCTGTACACGCAGCGCCCTCAGGACATGCCCACGCATGCGGGGCAGATTTCCTTTCCCGGGGGGCGATGGGAGCCAGCGGATGCGGACGCGCGCGCCACGGCGCTGCGGGAGGCGCATGAGGAGCTGGGGATCGAACCGAACCAGGTCCAGATTCTCGGGGAGCTTGACGACGTCGCCACTCCCGTCGGTTTCGTAATCACGCCCGTGGTCGGCTGGCTGGAAAGCCTGCCGCAGCTGCGGCCCGATCCGCGCGAGGTCGATGAGTACTTCGAGGTCTCACTCGACGATCTGACCGATCCGGCCCACTTCCGTGATCAAGGTGTCAGGGAGATCGCCGGCAAGAGCTATCGGACGCCGGAGTATCGGGCTGCCGATCGCCTCATCTGGGGGGCGACTGCCCGCATCACCCAACGGCTGCTCGAGGTTCTAGCAGGCCGTGGTTAAAGTGTGGTGGGTCTGGGAGGTAGGACTTGCGTTCTAGGGCTACCGTAACTAGCCGGGCGGGATGCCAACCTTGCGCGCGTCCTTCCTCGCTGTGGGCTTGCCGGCGGCCGGCGAGTAATATGGAGCGCCATGAAGGTCATCATTCAGCCCGACACCGCCATGGCGAGCCGCCTGGCTGCCGAGATGGTCGCCGATCAGGTGATCGGCAAGCCGACCTCCGTTCTCGGGCTGGCCACGGGTAGCACGCCGGCCGAGCTCTACCGGCTTCTCATCGAGAAGCATCGTCGCGGCCTGGTCGACTTCAACCGCATCACGACCTTCAACCCGGATGAGTTCATCGGCATCCCTCACGATCACCCTGCCTCGTATCACGCCTGCATGCGCAAGGCCCTGTTCGAGCAGCTCGAGCTCGCCGAGCGCCGCTGCCACATTCCCGACGGGGTGGCCCGCGACCTCATGGGCATGATCGAGCAGTACGAGCGTGCCATCGAGAGAACCGGCGGCATCGACCTGCAGATCCTCGGCATCGGCGGCGACGGGCATCTCGCCGCTAACGATCCCGGTTCATCTCTCGCCTCGCGGATGAGGCTGGTGCCGATCACCATGGCGAAGCGCGGCTACTTGGCAAAAGCCTTCGGTGGCCACGAGAACATTCCGCGACAGGCAGTAACTCTGGGCCTGGTCAACTTCCTGGAGACACATCGCTGCCTGGTGCTCGCCTTCGGCGAGTCGAAGGCCGATGCCGTGGCCAGAATGATCGAGGGGCCGGTGACGGCACTGGTTCCCGCCTCGGTGCTGCAGCAGCACCCGGACGTCACGGTGATCCTGGACGAGCCCGCCGCTTCACGGCTACAGCTCGCCGACTACTACCGCGAGGCCTGGCTCGGACCCTACCTGGGGACCCGACCCTAGCCTGGCGCAGCCGCGATCCGTCGAGGGGCTCGGGTTAACGTTCCAGCTTGTCCGCTTCACAGTCCAGCCGCGGCGAGCGCCGAGCTGACGATTGCCTGTGCCTCCTCCTGAATTTGAGCCAGATGATCCGCGCCCCTGAAGCTCTCGGCGTAGATCTTGTAGATACTCTCGGTCCCCGATGGGCGCGCCGCGAACCAGCCGTTCTCGGTGACCACCTTGAGACCACCAATGGCGGCGCCATTGCCCGGGGCATGCGTGAGCTTGGCGAGAATCTCCTCACCGGCGAGCTCCCCAGCCGTGACCTGCTCCGGCGACAGATCCTTCAGTGCAGCCTTCTGCTCGGGAGTGGCCGGTGCCTCCATCCGCTCGTATATCGGCTCACCGAACTTCTCCACCAGCACCGCGTAGTGCTCGGATGGGTCACTACCGGTCTTGGCGGTGATCTCGGCCGCCAGCAAATCGAGGATGAAGCCGTCCTTGTCGGTGGTCCACACGGTGCCGTCGAGGCGCAGGAATGAGGCTCCGGCGCTCTCCTCGCCACCGAAGCCGTAGGAGCCGTCGAGCAGGCCGTCCACGAACCACTTGAATCCCACCGGCACCTCGGAGACCTCGCGCCCAAGGTGTGTCGCCACCCGCTCGACCATGCTGCTGGTTACCACCGTCTTGCCGACGGCTGCCCCTTCGTTCCAGTCCTGCCGGCTCTGGAACAAATACTCGACCGCAGCAGCCAGATAGTGGTTCGGGTTCAGGAGGCCGGCCTTGGGTGTGACGATGCCGTGGCGGTCGTAGTCGGAGTCATTGCCGAAGGCCAGGTCGTAGTCGTTCTTCAGGTCGATTAGCCCGGCCATGGCGTAGGGCGACGAGCAATCCATGCGGATCTTGCCGTCCTTGTCGACCCGCATGAAGCGAAAGGTCGGGTCGACCTCGGGGTTCACCACGGTCAGGTCGAGCCCGTAGCGCTCCCGCATCGGCTCCCAATAGGCGATACCGGACCCGCCCATGGGGTCAGCAGCCATCCTGAGGCCCGAGGCGCGGATTGCCTCCATGTCGATGACGCTGCCGATATCATCGACGTAGGTGCTGATGTAGTCGTGCTCCTGCACGTTCGGCTGTCGTAAAGCACGCTCGTAGGGCATCCGCTGAACACCCTGGTTGCTATTCTCGAGAAGGACGTTGGCACGGTCCTCGATCCAGCGGGTGGCCTCGGTATCCGCCGGGCCGCCGTGCGGCGGGTTGTACTTGAAGCCGCCATCATCGGGCGGGTTGTGCGACGGCGTGATGACGATGCCATCGGCCCGGCCCGTACCTGCCCCGTCTGACCTCCCCGCTGCCCGCACCGCATCTCCCGCCCCACCTAGCTTTGGTCCGCCGCTTCCTGACCGCACGCCGATATCGCGATTGAACGTGAGGATGGCGTGCGAGATGACGGGCGTTGGCGTGTACTCCTGATCCTTCGCGATCCGCACCTCGACCCCGTTGGCCGCCAGCACCTCCAAAGCGCTGATGTGGGCCGGCTCCGACAGCGCATGCGTGTCCATGCCGAGAAACAGTGGGCCGCCGATACCAGCCTTCACCCGGTAGTCGCAAATCGCTTGCGTGATCGCCAGGATGTGGTCCTCATTGAAACTGGTCGCGAACGACGAGCCACGGTGTCCGGAGGTGCCGAACGACACCCTCTGGTCTCGCTCGGCGGGATCAGGGCGGAACGTGTAGTAGGCGCTGATCAGTCGCGGAACGTTGACGAGAATGGATGCTGGGGCCGGCTTGCCGGCCAGTTCATGAACGGCCACAAAAACCTCTTCAGTTGGCGGAGACGGCGCGCGTGCGGGCCCATTCGCGCAGGCGGGTGACGTGCTCTGCCATGGTGACGGCGAGCGGACGCGTGCGCTGGCTCTCGATGACGATAATCCCGGTGGACAGGGGCTCGTTCGCGGTGAATGCGGTATAGAGACCCGACACGACCACCTGCTCGATCTCGGCGCCACTGAACCCCTCGGTGGACGCGGCGAGCAGCTCGAGGTCGAAGAGATCGACATCCTGCTTGCGACTGTCCAGGTGGATGCGGAAGATCTCCTCGCGAGTCTCGCCGTCGGGAAGATCGACAAAGAAGATCTCGTCGAATCGTCCTTTGCGGAGAAACTCGGGCGGGAGCTTGCTGATGTCGTTCGCCGTGGCGACGATGAAGACATCGCCTTGGCGGTCCTGCATCCAGGACAGGAAGCTGCCCAGGATACGCTGCGAGACGCCGCCGTCAGCGTCGCCACCCGTGGCGAACGCCTTTTCGACCTCGTCGATCCATAGCACCACAGGCGCCATTCGCTCCGCGGCCTTCATGGCACGTTTGAAGTTCCGCTCACTTTCGCCGATGAACTTGTTGTAGAGGTTCGAGGGATCGAGCTTGAGAAGGGGCAGGTTCCACTCCATGGCGACAGCCTTGGCCGACAGGCTCTTGCCGCACCCCGGCACGCCGAGCAGCAAGACGCCGCGCGGGAAGTCGAGACCAAACTCTTCCGCCCGCTTCGGAGTGGCGATTACCGCGCGTCGCTTGGCCAGCCATCCCTTCAGTGCCTTCAGGTCGGCGATACCCGCGACCGAGTTCTCTGCCGGATAGTACTCGAGCAATCCCTCGCGCTCGACAACTACCCTCTTCGCTTCGATGACGTGGCGGATGTCGTCGGCCGCGAGGCGACCGTCCTCGATGATCGCCTTGGTGAGGATCTTCTCGGCCTCCATCAGCGTCAGCCCGGACATGTGCTTGATCAGCGCTGTCCGCTGGCTGGCTGTCAGGTCCACCTCGACCCGCTGTCGTTTGGCGAGGTCGCGGACGATTCGCGAAAGCAGATCCCCGAATTCCATGGGGCCGGGCCCCGGGAGGGATACGGTGGCCACACGTCGCTCGAGCTCGGCCGGAACCGTGAAGCTGCCCGACGCGACGATGGCTCCGTGCAGCGATTCCAGAGTTGCCGCGGCCTCCTGCAGAATCGCCGCCATGGCACTGCCGTCCTCCAACTGGCCGAGCCCATGCATCTGATAAATGGCACGCGTGCGCGAGGAAGCGATGTGGCCCAATGCCTTGGCCAGGTCCGTTGTGCCGTAGACGCTACCGTCCACACCGTCGCGGCTCAGACCGTGCAGCTGGTCCCAGGTAAAAAACGGCACTCTGAGGGCGTCGGCGAGATGGCGCAGCAGGCCGCAGGCACGTTCCTTGTCGGCACCCTCCAGGCAGATGAGCCCATAGCGCGACTTGATGAGGAGCGCGAGATCACCTAAGGCGTCTGAAGGAGGCATTGTGGTGTGGCTTTCGGTTCAGCGCCCATCCACAGGATCGCTGTGGGTCAGGCGTCACACGGGTGGCAACCGCCGCATCCGAAGCCATCATATCGAAGAGAGCCTGGGAGAAAAGCCCTAGCCCGGACTTCTCAACGGGTGGCGTCGCGTAGTAGCCACCCGTTGAGAAGTCCGGGCTAGGGCCGGCAGCTCGTGGTACAAGTGTGGTGGCGTGGCTAGATCCATCACCCCTCCACGAGCGCCGCCAGACGCCTGCTCACCCAGGAGACCTCGTTGGCTCAACGTACCGGGAGCGCGGACCTGCCACTGCATCGGGGCCGCGTGCCTGCGTGGCTAGCCTCGCGCATGTCGCGCATCGGCCGGGTGTTGGTAGAGGCGATTGTCCTGGAGTACGGCCGCGACGAGATGCTGCGGCGACTGGCTCACCCATTCTGGTTTCAGTCACTCGGATGCGTGATGGGCATGGATTGGCATTCTTCGGGTGTCACGACCAGCGTGGTGGGGGCGCTGAAGCGCGGCCTTGTTCCCGTACAACAAGAGCTCGGCCTGTACGTTTGCGGCGGGCGCGGCCGCCACTCCCGCAAGACCCCAGCAGAGCTGATGGGTCACGCCGAGCGCGCCGGGTTCGACGGCAAAGCGTTGGCTCGTACGAGTCGCATGGTGGCGAAGGTTGACAGCGCCGCGGTGCAGGACAGCTTCGATCTCTACCTGCATAGCTTCTTCGTTACCGATGACGGCTCATGGGCCGTCGTGCAGCAGGGGATGCGCGGCGCAACTCGACAAGCGCGGCGCTATCATTGGCTCTCCGAGGGCCTGGACAGCTTCGTCGACGAGCCGCACGCAGCGATCGATGGTCCGAATCGGGGCACGATCCTCAACCTCACCGACCACCGCGCCGAGACCTCGCGGGAGGTCCAGGTGCGTCTTGTCCAGGAGGGGCCGGATCGCGTGATTTCCGCCCTTCGTCGTGCCGAGGACAAGAGCGAGCCTCCGGGAGCTGAAGAAAAAGGAGAGGATACGGAAGCCGGGGAAGGTCTGGGGACCGCAGAGATAACGCAGCCCGAGCTGTTTCCCGCCCGCGTCAGCCTGCCACACCTCTTCATGCCGGCGCACCATGACGTCCGTCCCGGCGATGTCCGAATGAGGCGCCTGCACAGTGCCCTCGCCGCCGCCGCCGACCGTGGCCCGGAGGACTTTGAGGATCTGCTGATGACTCCGGGGGTTGGGGCGAGGACGGTCGAAGCCTTGGCGCTGGCGAGCGAGATTATCTACGGCGCGCCATGCCGCTTCTCCGACCCGGCTCGCTTCTCGATGGCGCATGGTGGCAAGGATGGACACCCGTTTCCTGTTTCGGTCGAGGTATACGATCGAACGATCAACACCCTGCGCCAAGCCGTGCAGAGCGCCAAGCTGGGCAGCAAGGACAAGCTTGCCGCGATCCACAAGCTCGACCAACAGGCGCGAGACCTCGAACGCGCGGCCGCGACCCGTTGAGAAATCCAGGCTAGACGCGGCCGTGGCCGGCGGCAACCACCTCGGCGATCACCGAGAGAGCTATCTCTTCCGCCTTGCGGCCGCCGATGTCGAGGCCGATAGGGGAGTGGATGCGAGCAATCTGCTCATCCGTTACCCCCGCCTCCAGCAGCGCGACGACTCTCTTGGCCTGGGTCTTTTGGGAACCGAGGGCGCCGACGTAGCGGGCCGGGCTCGAGAGCGCCGCCTGCAGCGCCGGCACGTCGATCTTCAGATCGTGACTGAGAACGGCTATAGAGCTCGTTTCGCTGATCCCGATTTCAGAGAGCGCCTCCTCGGGCCATTTCACGATCATCTCGTCGGCGTGCGAAAATCTTTCTTCGGCGGCAAAGGCGCTGCGTGGGTCGACGACGATTGTGCGGAAGCCCATGGTCTTGGCGAACGAGACCAAGGGGATGGCCACGTGCACTGCACCGATGATGATGAGCTTCGGGCGTGGAGCACAGACCTCGAAGAAGACGTCGATCACCTCGTATGGGCCTTCCTCCGGGGCAACCTCGCCGTCGCGAGTCTCGACCTTCCGTCGCCCGGCGGGGTCACCGAGCAGATCGTAGTCGGTGGCCCAGCCTGCCCATGTATTCAGGTCCGGAGAGCCCAGGTCGCCCGCGAGGCCGCCATCGCTGCGAATGAGGAGTTGGTTGCCGGTGCCCGGGCCGTCGACGATGGTGGCCAGCGTGGAGATGTGCTCGGCGGCAAGCTCGTTCTCGAGCGCCTGCTGGACCTCCGCGCCGGCGTCCTGCACCGCGATGAAGACCTCGAGGACGCCCCCACAGGTCAGGCCAACTGCCCAGGCCTCGTCGTTGGTGACGTCGAAGCGCACGAGCTTTGGCTCTCTGCTCTCGATGACGGTCCGAGCCACCTCGACCACTGCCCCCTCGACACAGCCGCCGCTCACGGAGCCTGCGATGTCACCGGCCGACGAGATGGCCATTCTGGAGCCGAGGGGACGCGGGGCGGAGCCCCAGACGTGCACCACGGTCGCCAGCGCGACGCCCTTGCCCTCACCCTGCCACTTCTGGACATCCGCACTCAGTTCCCGCATGGTGATTAGTATGCTTCGGCTTGGAGCGAAAGTCACTCGGTCTTTGCGGGGTTACTCGCCCAATGCGCCTTCGATCTCCCTGACGAGGCTCTTGGCGAGCTGCAGGCTGCCGATCTGAGTGGCGATGGTGTGCTTCTTGCCACCCTGCGCCTGCACTTGGATTTGATAGTAGAGCTTGCTGCCCGACTGCATTCCCCGGGTTGGCTTGATCGACTTGATATTGTCGCGCTGCAGGATCCGACGCATGCCGAATCTCAGCATTCCCTTCGCGTATACGAGCTCCGCCCGGTTGACCTCGATGACGCGCTTCACGAGCCACATGTCGAGCGCGGCGAATAACAGGAGGACCTCGAAAAGCCCGAACACGATCGGAAAGAAAATCGGTGCGCCAAGGTAAATCATCAGCCAAATGGCGCCGGTCCAGATCGCGAGAAATACCGTCAGGCCCATCGCGGCGCCCTTGTTTCGGGCCCGCGCGAAGGTGATTCGTGTGTTGCCCGTGGGCGTGACCTCCAGATGGATGCCCGCGGCGCGCAGATTTTCCTCGCGGGCCGCCGCGGATGTGTAGCCCGAGGCCTCCTGAGATTCCCACTCGAAGTCCGGGTCGCTGTCGGGCGTGCGGAAGATCGGCACCTTGAAGTCGGTGTCGAAATCGACGCCGCTGACCTCCGCCTCCGCCTCCAACCGCCAAAACACCGAGTCATCGTCGTTATCGGTGCTGCTCGGCGGGCCGGCGTCGTAAGGGATCCCCAGCTCGACCGGAATCCGCCACCCTTTGGGGGTGTAGGCGAGCTGGACGCGATCGACAATGCCGGTTTCCTGCCATAAGACACGCTCGCTGGTCGATTTGTTCTTGCCGCTCCCGCTTGTTTCCCGCCGCACACAGCTCAACGTCAGTCGGACGCCCCTCTCCGGGGCCTCTTTCATTCCCGTCAGAATATGTCCCCTCAACAGGCCCCCCAGTACTCCCGGGAATCGGGTCATCTCGAACACCGACTGGTTGAACTTGAAGTACTGCATCCAGAAGCGGATAGCCGCTATGGCCATGCAGATTCCGACGAGGGGGAACAGAAGCACGAGCAGTATCAGGGTGTTGCCCTTCGCGAGCTCGTCCCAGATGAGGAACGCCGACGGCAGCGAGATCAGGTTCCAGAATGTCGCGAAGATCGTGATACCGATCGCCTTCGCCTTCGACCCGCCACGGATGCGGCCACCGGTCCAGTTGTGGTCCCACAACCAGGGTTCCTCAGGGTGAGCGGCCTTGAGGCGTTCTTCCTTCGTGACGATCCGCTGCCCGATGAAAGCCCCGATGATGAGGCCGAACCCGACCCCGCCGAATACCAGGGCGAAGACCAGCTCTAGGCCCAATAGCCCCCACCGCAGATTGCGGTAGAGGATCGCCTCGGAGGGCTTGTCGGGGTCTACGAAGCAGCGAAAATCATCTCCGGATTCCCGGTAGCGAGCGAGCTCCCGATATACGTCCTCATGGAAGGAGCCGATGTTATCGGACGTTGCGGTCAGGGAGACCCGGTCCGACTGGTAGGTCTCGCCCAGGTATCGATACTCGTAGAAGGCCTCGACTCTGTAGGTGACGCTATCGTCACCGACGTTTTCGATCAGCTCGACCGAGTGGATTGTCGCGGGCACCTCTTCCCAGCCCAGCACCTCCATCCAGCCCAGAGTCATCGACAGGGCCAGGTATCCGACGAACAGCCCCCCACCCGCGAATGGGGTAGCAAAGAGGATCAGACACCCGATTCCGCGCCAGTCCGATCTCTTCATACGGCTCATCGTGCCGGGCGTGCGATGCTCATTTCACCCTGTTCCGGCCCGGATGGCCCTCGCAGCATTGAGTATCAGTTCCTTCCTGCCAGGCGCTGCTCGGCAGTAGCGATGAGATCGGCGAGGCCGGTGCGCTGTGTGGCGCTGATGGGGACAGCCGCATGGCGGCGGGCCAGGTCTGTCACCTCGGCCGGGTCGACCCTGTCGATCTTGTTGAGTACCCGCAGGATCGGGATCTCGGGCAGGTCGAGATCCCTGAGCAGCTTCTCGACGGTCTCCGCCTTGTCGTCGATGTAGGGATCGGTGGCGTCGACGACGTGCAGCATGAGGTCGGCGTCGGCGAGCTCCTCGAGCGTCGCGCGGAAAGCAGCGAGTAGGTCGGCAGGCAGGTCTGCGATGAAACCGATGGTGTCGGTGATGATCACCTCGCCCTCGCGTGGGAAGCGCAAACGCCGGCTTGTGGGATCGAGCGTCATGAACATCTTGTTTTGTACCTCGATCTTGCTCTCGGTCAGAGCATTCAGCAGCGTGCTTTTCCCCACGTTGGTGTAGCCCACAATCGACAGAATGGGGATGCCCTCGCGGCGGCGCTTCCCCCTGCGCACGTCGCGTTGCCTCGATAGCTTCTCCACCTGCTTTTCGAGTGCACGGATCCGGTCGCTGATCCTGCGGCGGCCGATCTCCATTACCGTTTCACCAGGACCACGACCGCCGATGCCGCCGGTCAGGCGCGAGAGCCCCGCGTCTTTTTCCGTCAGCCGCGGGAGTGAGTAGCGAAGCTGGGCGAGCTCGACCTGAAGCTTGCCGTCTCGGCTCCTTGCTCGTTGCGCGAAAATATCGAGGATGAGCTGGGTACGGTCGATCGCCTTCATTCCCGTGGCGTCCTCGAACGCCCGAGCTTGTGCCGGTTTGAGGTTGATGTCGAAAATCGCCACTTCGGCGTTGCGGCGCATGCTCTCCAGGATGAGCTCCTGGAGCTTGCCGCGCCCCACTACCGTTTTGGGATGGACCTTGAAGCTACGCTGCCGCACGGTGCCCGCGATGACCACTCCGGCCGAGCGCACGAGCTCCAGGGTCTCCTCGAAGTGTTCGTCGTCAGGCTTCACGCCGATCACGAGGGCACGCTCGGTCCCGTCGGCCCCTGTGGCTCGTCCCACGACGCGGGCGAACTCAGCCTCCAGCGCCTCAATCGTGCCGAGAAAATCGAGATCGAGCTCGTTTACGCCTCGTGCATGCGCGTGCAGGAACGGGTCTGCAGTCGAATCGCCATCGCTGCCATCGAAGGCGAGGGCCGCCGGATCCAGGTAGGCGACCTCTACCTTCCCTGGCAGGCCCCTGTCGCGTACTTCGACCATAGCGACCATGTCGAGGCGCAGGAGGGCGAGGTCGTTGAGGTCATCGTGGCTCAGGGGCTCTCCCTTTAGATGGGTGTGCACCAGACGCAAACCACGAAATCGGCCAGTGCCTCCTCGCAGACGACCGATGTCGGGCAGCATCAGGGCCTTGGCATCGCCGACGATCACGTGGCGAACAGAGCCCTCTCGGGTGAGCAGCACGCCGACTTGGCGCCGCAGGTCGCCCGAGATCTCGGTCAGGTGACGAGCCAGCTCCGGAGACACGACTTCGTCAGGCGCCACGCGCCGGCGAAACGTACGTTCCAGCGCGCGCCGCTGCGAAGCCCGAATGCCCTGCAGGTTGCCCGAAAGATCTCGCTTGGAAATGGGTCGGTCTCCTATGTCCCCTGTGTACCCGGCGCAAGCACCTCGATGCCCGCCTGCCGAGCCGCGGAAGCGAGCTTTGCATCATAGGTGACCATAGCACCCAAGTCGGAACCCAGAGTCAGGGCCGAAGCCAGATGGATCGCGTCGAGCGATCGCAACCTGTTTGGCTCCACCGTTGCCGCGAGCTCCAGCACTTCCTCGGTGATCGCCAGGAGATTCACTGCAGCGACCACTTCTCGGGCACGACCCTGCAAGATTGTCGTAGTGGCTGCACGGCCACGGCGCGCGGCGCGAATTACCTCGACATGCGCGAGCTCGCTCGACACTTGGTCCGGCCATTTCGTCAGCACGGCGCGGAGAGCGTCAGACTCGGGTTCTGTCCAGACGAGCTTCACGAGGGCTGATGATTCGAGGTATAGAAGGTTCCCCTTCATTCAATCCTCTCAGCCTTCTGCTCCTCGAGGGCTTCGCTGATGGAGATCTCCAACGGACAGTCGAGCGGGGGGCCGAGCTTCGTCAGGTCGAGGCGCGCCCTCTTCAGTCGACCCAGCGCCGCGAGGCGATCGATGGCTGTGGCTTCTTCGGGCAGAGGCGAGAGAACAGCAACGGGCCTACCCCTCTCTGTCACTTCGAGTGTTTCCCCGGCCACGACTCGGCGCAGGTATTTGCTCAAGTTCTGTCTCAATTCGCGCACTCCAACTCGGTTGCTCCGCATAATGTAGCACATTGTAGCACATTGGCTAGAGTGCTCCGCGGCAGTGCAAACCGAGGCTCGCGTGAGTGAAATGGAGCCTGCTAACCTGGATTTCTCAACGGGTCGTGGCTGCGCGTGCGCCATGGCGCGCGATGACTGCGTTGCGCTTGATTCGAGTGCTCGACGTACTGCACGAGCACGCCTCCGCGCTCGAATCGGCGCGCGCCT
>SDBT01001509.1_pt1 | contig 41161 bp, 62 predicted proteins | sample 2277101 | NCBI WGS metagenome assembly SDBT01 (sample SAMN10404973, study PRJNA504765) | marine sediment metagenome | isolation source: marine sediment core GS10_PC15, 103 cmbsf | place: Arctic Ocean: Southern Knipovich Ridge | collected 2010 | reverse complement strand
GAGGGTGGGGAACGCTTGACGTATTGAAATAATTAGGGTATTTCGATGCTTCCTATGCATCGCAACCGATAGTCGTTAATTATACTCCCTGTCACAAACCGCTTCCGATAGCCCAGCAACTCCAAAATACCTGTTTTTAAGGGTAATTGACGCCCTGTTATTTGACAACTCCCTGCATTATGTGGTATTCGCTGTTATCAGTTAACAGCGAACGACTATCGGCTTTTCTTTTCTTATAACTCACAGTGCAGTCATCACGCATCACTTGTAACGTAGCATTATACCTCAGGTAATACTGGCGGGCTAGTTCCCTGCTTTTCGTCTCTCTTGTACCCCTATACCTACTTCCCTATATATATGTATATACAAAAAAAAAAAAATAATAATAAAGAAGAAAGAAGGGGAGTAGCACTACAGAGGGATCGAGGGCCTAGCGAGTAGCTAACTAGCTATCTAGTACATCTCACTTGACTTCATAACAACAGGCACTTATAAGATGTTGCAGATAGTTGATAGGGGTAAGTACTTGAAATTACATCAAATGAATTTGAAACACCGTAAAGACGTATTAACACCGATAGTTGCATCAATAGAACAGAGAGTGGGAGAGTATTACGAGCAGTTCAAGGCACCGATTGCACTCTCGGACCTCGGCAGATGCCATACCTCGACGCTACGGAGACTAGGCCTGCTCAGTTTCACCCACCTACTGGAATACTGCAAGGGCTGTGTGGTGGTATCAAACCGAAGGGCACGGCGCTTTGTGGCTCCCAGGGAGCAGCGCGAAACGGCTCTCTCCGCTGTATTACGGGCCGAGCCGATACCGAGAGGGAGGGATGCCCAAAAACAGGGCTTCCTAGCGAAACTGAGAGAATTCAAGGGTGGATAGCCAACTATGGTTCCCAATAGCATTCATTTTTACTGGCATTGCACTCGTCATAGTGGGCCTCGAAATGCGCCGATCAAACCGTATATTCCTAGACTTTGAGGCACGCCTGTTCGCTCAAATGGACTTAATTAGGGACCTGCATTCCGAGGTGTCCAGACTGAAACGCAAACGGAAGCGGAAGAAAAAAACCCGACCCCCGATTAAGGGAGCCGGGCTCCATCTCTGAGGTTGTCCGTGCTGGGAGGCACGACACCTGCCTAGAATAGCATTGCAAACCGGGAGGTGGGAACTATTCCCCACGCACTATCCGTTCGCATTCTTCGTGCGCATTCGTGAATATACTCACGTCCGATGCGCCGTGATTCATGTTATCCAGCGCTTGAACGAATACGGTCGTGATCACATGCTGGTTGATCCATTCAGTACCTAAATTCTGCTCGTGAGCAGTCTTTTGGGCATAGAGGATCCATTGTTCAAACCCGTGCACCACGGCTCCCAAGTTACAGGCATTCGAAGCCAGTAGTGCGGACCTTGCAAAATTTGCAGCAAAAACAAGTTTTTCTGGCATTTAAACTCCCTTCGTTACCTACAATTCTATCAAACGAATGTGCTGCAATTATGGAAGCCGATAGTCGCCATCCGATAGTTGACACGCACCAGTTACAAGTGTTACAGTTGAATCACTAAATAATTGATCGAAGGGAGTGAGCATGAGTAAGGTACACCACCTCTACATTCAAGAAACCTGGATCAACGCGACGGAAGGGCACCTCAATGACGAGACCGAAGTCTATGAGACCCGTTTCAAGACCACCTCAGCCCTCTATAAAAACTGCCTGAAAGAGTATGGCAGATGCACCTCCAAGATCTACGTCGATAATCTAAATGGAGACGGTGAACAGGTAGGCTGGGTATTCCAGAAACGCCACAAATACGACGATAGCAATGAATCTTTCCTACAGGAGACCTGGGTGACTGTTCACACTAAGAAGCCCGACGTGGTGGTGACCCACAACTATAAAGAATTTAAGTAACCTATTCGAAGGGAGTAACCATGTTATCAGGAAAAACACTACAAGAGCTAGCCCAAGAGCTAGACCGTCAAAACGATGCCAAACGAGACTTCCTGGCTGATACCAGGAAAATGGAAGTCAAAGTGGAAGCACCTATCCAAGACCCGGAGACGGGCGAGCCCCACGGAGCAGTTCCTAAGTTACATCTGGGAGACCAGAGTCTCAGTATGACCGATAACTTCGGCTCTCAAATGAGCGCCAAACTCCGTATCCCTAAGCAGTACTACGATCGAATGCGCACCAGCGCACCAGTGCTATTCGCTGAGAACGTCAATCACTGGCTCAAAACGGAGCCCGAAAAACGCATGGTCCGGACACTAGACGGGAGCGCTCGGGCATTCTTATCAGACCGTTACCGAGCCTTGGATAACTACGATCTGCTCCAAACGGCTCTGCCTATCGTTACCGAGCACAAATGCGAAGTTATCAGTTGCGAAGTTACCGAGAATAGAATGTACCTCAAAGCTTTGATCCCTGGCTTGGAAGCCGCGATCAAAGTGGGAGACGTCGTCAAGGCGGGCATTGTGATCTCAAACTCCGAAGTGGGAGCAGGAAGCCTCCGGGTCGAGCCCTTCACCTATCGTCTCATATGCACCAACGGGATGATCTCTCAAAGTGCCCTCCGGCGGTATCACGTTGGACGCCGAAACGGTACGGATATGCAGGATATAATGGAGGTGCTCTCAGATAAGACAAAGCAAATCAGCGACGCTGCATTTTGGATGCAGGTTCAAGACGTGATCAAAGCAGCGTTCAAGCGGGAGCTATTCGACGCTGTAATTGCAAACCTCAAAGCTGCAACCGAGCGCCCGATCAATGGGGATCCCGTTGCAGCCGTTCAACTGGTCAAGAAAAACTACGGCTTCACCGATGAGCAGGGCTCCGCAATCCTCAAAAACCTAATTAAGGGAGGTGACCTAACACAATGGGGTATCGCAAACGCTGTCACTGCAACCGCTAACACAATGAGCGACTATGAGACCGCCACGACGTTTGAACGCACGGGAGGCAAAATCATTGAACTGCCTCAAACTGATTGGAAGCGAATAGCCGAAGCAGCGGCCTAAATCAAACGAACGCCGGGCCCTGAATTCGGGGCTCGGCTTCCGAAGGGAGTAGTAACCATGCTGAAACGTCTACTTAAAATAATCGCCTCCGCACCGGCTATCACGTCCTTTTGGACTGAGAAATGCGATAAACATGTGGGGGTACGCACCTATGACATAGGCAGTGGCATTCAAATAAGACACTGGCCACGCGACATGCAAATCTATTACGAGACTGAGGACATTGGTTTCGTTGAGGACGAGCACGTCTCGACTATTTACCAGGCGATAGTAGACAGGAAAACCCAGATCCAACATGACAAACTAAAGAAATTTTTGTCCTAATAACCGAAGGGAGTAGCCATGGAATCATCTTGCAATGAAGGGGCGCTGAAATACCGGCCGCGCCTTGGATACTATAAAATCAATACCGGAAACTGCACACTAACCATTGAGAATGGGAACTTCCGAGCGAAGTCCTATAACTGGTGGAGCTTCGTTTTTGTCATGGACGGGATACTCGTATTCAATGATTACGGGTATTCGAATTCAACTTCCATGCACCAAAGTGAAGTCCAACGCGTGCTCAAAGAGTTAGGGCAACCGATCGACGTTACAATTCGAAGTAAAGAGACGGTCAATAGCCCGATAGAATTAAGGAAGTATCTAGTGGAACTTTGGGAAGAATACTACGGACGTCAAGCCCAAGCGGAGCTACGCAAACGCGGCAAACTTCCATTCCGTTGGCCTACTGATGAAATTAAATCTATCCAGGCCATTGGGATGCGCCTAACCAAACGGGAGCACTTCGAACTGAAATATGCGGCCGAGTTTGGGGAAGTAGAGCGGGAATGTGAGATCAAGGCGAACGCAAAAAAAGGCAGGGAGAATGCCAAAATAGGCGAGCACAGCCCAGCAGCCGTGATCCGTCGATTTAAAGAAGGCCTTCTAAATAATTCTTGGAAAAACGTATAACCGAAGGGAGTAATCATGAGTAATCGTAAACCAGACCTTAAGGCAGTAACTGAAACCAAGCGCTTCATAGTGCCAAACGAGGGAGATCGATACGTCACCAGGGCTATCGATTGTTTCCTAAATACAGACGATACGAAGCAACGCTTCGGACCCTACTTCGTAGACGGTGATCAATTGGTTTTTAGAACCGTAGCGACGTCGCGAACTGGATCGGAGCTACTTGAGAATATAGTCGCCCAAAAAATCGATCAAGGCGGCTCTAAATTCTTAGTAGGAAATTCGTCGGCACTAGGAGAAATTGGGCGGCGTGTTCACTACGGGCAAGAGGAACGCAATACAGCCGTCACGGAGATCCAGATGCGCCTTGGGAACCTCATTCCCATGATGCCATTCAGTGTGTTCGAAGAAGCGGACCTAAACATGGAAGCGCTCCGAATCGTTCAACGCGGTCCCGAAGAAGAGATCACTCGGCTCCGAGACACCGGCAAACGTGCAAAAAAGGGTGCCAAACTCCAAAAAGGCGAACGGCTCCGAGGTGAATCGGACTATGACAAAAAGTACCACGTTTGGATTTTGGAGACCGTCCACTACACCGGCGCCTCCCTGTTCAAAGTGGGAAGTAAACACTTCCTATTCGACCTAGACCGTAGGGAGTTGGAACAGCAGGTATTCAATCCTTTCCTGGTGCAGTTATTTGGCCCGGCCGAAACGATAGCCGAGGCCTATGAAGCAATGAAGCCAGTCCAAGTTAGGGAGGCCGAAAAATCAGGCACCGAACTGAAACGTCAAGGTGAATGGTTTTTCATTAAGGCACCGAAGGACGTCCAAAAACGCTGCAATGAGATCGAAACCCTTGCCAACGTCAGCCTCCGAGCCGGCGATAACAGACCTAACGAATGCAAGGCCGTTGGGTTTGATAAGGATGGCAAAGTTGTTGAGGTAGTCAAGAATACCCACGGGCGCCTTGGGTTTCACGAGAGCCCAGACGATGACGACCTTAAGATGCCCCACACCATGTACGTCACCGGACGCGTTCGGCACACCGGACGGGAGCACGCCGATCTAATGTTGAAAGGTTTTTGGATTGCGGTTCCCAATACCGCAACCGACAGTTGGCAGATATCAGGTGATATTGACTAAGTAGTGCTCATGGTAGGGGCGCGGGCATGGGGTCCGCGTCCCACACTCCCAAGGGAGATTGAAATGAAAGTGTTTTTAGGCATAGCAATAGGCGTGATCGCTTCCAATTTTTTTGTCTTATTCACCGGCGGTAATTTCGGTGCAGAAAATTTCTATGAGGTCGTCAATTGTTCAAATTACTGCATAGCCGTTGATCCAAAAGATGCTGAGCATAGCTTGGAAGGTATATATTATGAACCAATCAGTGGCACAAACGTTTGCGTTTGTAACAACGGAGCAGCGATCCAAATAGTTCCCTGGATACTTAAGTTCCCTAATCGAATAGCTCGAAAAAACCAGCACATTAAAAGGGTTCCCGTTCGGTTGTTTTTAGACAAAGACGCAGAAAAAGGCGCCAAGACTTTTGTGCTTAAAGTCCCGAAGGGATGGGTGAAAAAACCAAATGGAAAGTAAAAAGAATTTTTATAGCACTGCACTTACCACGGGAGCGTATCGGCATTGGGTTGGTGCGTTCCCGAGGGAAGCTTTGAGGTCAAAATGGAAATCATAGCAGCAACAATGGGAATGGGTATTTCCGAATTCATCTGGTATTGGACGATCGCTGGCTTCGGACTGAGTTCAGTTCTGGTCTGGGCATACTCGGTATGGAAGGGGTATTGAAATGAGTAAACACACACCAGGACCTTGGAGGTGCAGCGTTGGGAGCGACTTAGTCCGCATTAAACGAATAGGTGAGCTGGAGGTTAAGGCCGTAAAGTATGCTTCCGAGACTGATATCCCCGTTGCGCTAGTTGTAAAGTACTCGGCTGAGCCATCGGAAAGTGATGCCAACGCCCGCCTAATCGCAGCGGCGCCGGATCTATTGGAAGCATGCAAAGAGATTGTAGGAATGCTTGATCGGGGCGACCTGGTTCGCCCAACTGGAGGTGACGGTGATCCAGATTGGGTTTTAAGAATGATGAAATTCGTTCCAAGAATTAAGAAACTTTCGGATGCGGTAAACAAAGCGGAGGGAAAATGAGAACTAAACAAGGAAACCCAAGGTGCGATCACTGCGGCGGGAAAACGAGCGATACCTACACAATCAAATGGCCTGCACTGGACACTTCCGAGCAGTATCAAGAGTTTTGCTTCGTCTGCCAATCAGCTTTCAATCAATGGCGTGATGCACGTCCAGGATTGGGGGTTGGCTTAAGTATGACGAAGGAGCAGTTCGAAAGTCACAAAAATGAGAAGTTCGAATTCCTAATGAAACTCAAACCGAAGCGTCGGTCTAGGAGTTTGAATACGGAAGTGATAAAGGCCCGATACGAATAGGAGAGAAAATGAAATACCTAATCCCAATCCTATTATTGACAGCGTGCTCTTCATATTCACCGTCGATGGAAGCCTACAGAGACGAGCTTGAGGACATCTTGCAAAAACATGAGGACGTTGTCCTGATCAAGTACGGCAAACCAACCCGAGTGATCGAACTCAGCGAAGGTTCTAAGGTTCTAATCTATGAGGGCTCCCCGTACTACGGGGCTCCCATAGTCGGAATCACTTATGAGAAGTGCCGAACTGCGTTCGTTATCACACCCGAGAGACGTATCCAAGGCATCCGTGCGGACGGCAATGCCTGTATCAAGTGAGGTGACCTATGTTTAATTTAGTAGTTCTGGCCTTTAAGGCCGCACTCTATAGCTTTGGACTATTCCTGCTCTGGATAGCGCTCTCGCTATTGGGCTGGTGGGTTCCGTTTGTGGTGACCGGAGTTGTGATCTGCGCCTGGGGCATAAAACTCAACATCGAGGACCACACGCCCAAAGAAGTACCGGAGGATGAGGATCCAAGCGCTGAATTTTTCATCGACGCGACAAAGCCGGGCTGGCAACGCGAATACCTAAAGTGCCTGGGCAAAGTGTTCGTGCGTCGAATGATCTTCATGATCCTATTTTTCGGCATCGGGATCAGCGCTGCAAGCCAGTTCCGAGCGTCCATCGCTAAGGCCCGAAACTTCATAAGACAAAAGACGGCCCCAATCATGGAACAGATCAAAGACCGGGGCCCTGATATCTGGGAACGCATGGACCCCAGGGAGCAGGATTATCAGAAACTTAAGAGCGTGTTCGACGAAGGTAGGCAGGTGCGCAAATGAAACCATTTAAAACCAAACGAACCTTTCCCCCAGTCAAGCTTGAGCCCCACCAATACCTCCAAAAAGGGAAGTTGATCAGGCGGCTACTCAAAGAACTCGGAGACTACTATCGTGCATTCAACCAGGGCATGGCCTTTGAAATAGTCAACCGAAAGTTCAACCGAGGTTTCATGAAATTGGGCGGCATCCGGGACACTATTGAACAGTTGGAAATGGACGGCTCGGTTCAGATGATCTTTCGGGTCTCTGGGCGCTATGAGTTATTCCCGGCCGACACCGATTTGGAGTCACGCATTCTGGATTTGAAATTGGCAGACGCGGTGCAAATTCGGATAATTGGTTGACACTGTTTCGGTCGTTACAGTATTTAAGGTGAATCGTTATGGGTAGGAAGCTTCCATCAAAGGGCACGTCAAATTTAGACAAAGCACTGATACCGAAGAAAAATAAAGTCGTGTTCTCTCATAAGACCATACCTAGCGATACGCCGGGCGTTGAGAGGGCTAATTGGATGCTTAAGCAAGCCGGTGAGGCCGCGCATTCTTCGGTGCCCGGCAACGCTAAACACATTGGCTCGTTTGCTGTCCATTTTTATGCTGAAGTGAATTTGCAAGGCGAACACATTTACTATTTAGGCCAGCAAGCCTTGACCGATTACGTTCCTGAGGGGCTGGCTGATCAGGGCGTGAAACGTATACGGAAACTTTTAATGGAGAAGTACGGGAGGCGAATGAATTGAAGGTTTTGCAGGATAGCAATGCCGTGGGCTCTCACCCAGTGAGGGTCTCCACAGCGCTCTTTAAGTGGATTCGTTTACAGTTACGAACCCACGGAGACACGCCAGATTCCATCCTGCGCCGAGAATTAGGATTTAAACCGAAGGGAGTACGCAATGAAACAAAGTGTGGAAAAATTGGCAGGCGAAGCTAAGGTCGGTGACCTGATCGGGGTTCGCCCAAACGTCGACAACGATAGCTATCATAAAGGCCCTGGGATAAGCTCTACCGATCTGGGCAAACTATCAGTATCCCCGGCGCACTACAAATATTGGCTTGATACCAAAGATTCAGTAGAGGTTTCAGACACTTTTTGGATTGGGATCGCCCTACACCAGGCCGTCCTAGAGCCTCATGACTTCAACAAAAATTTCACCATTCTGGAGCCTGGCAAGAAACGAAAATCGAGGATTCAGCACACACCACCAATAGAGCTAACCTATGCTGCGGGCAAACTGATCACTGGTATGGCCATGGCGGTGCTGGCACACCCCGTGGCTCGGGCGTTTTTGACCGGCATTATAGAGCACAGCTTTTATTGGATCGATCCCGAGACCAAGCTGCTCTGCAAGTGCCGACCAGATTGCATCAATCTTGACCTCAATGTTATTGTGGATCTCAAATCGTGCGCCGATGCGAGCTACGAGGGCTTTAAAAAAGCTATTGGGGCGAACCGCTACTTCGCCCAGGATGCCTATTATCGTTGGGGCGTCGGTGAGGCCATAAAACAGAGCCACAACACCGAATTCGAAGCTCCGAAAGGTTTCATATTTGTCGCAGTTGAAAAAACACTGCCCCATGAAATTGGAATCTACAGCATTGAAAGCTCGGGCAAGGAATTGGGGTTGGACCTCGTTAAGAGTGAACTGAAAAAGATTCGAAAATGTACCGACAGTGGTTGTTGGCCCGGATATCCAGAGACCATCCAGGAGATCGCAATGCGAAGCTATGACCACGAATACTATGAGGGCAAAATATGAGTACAGGAACTGAAATTGCAAAGACACCGGGCACCCAGGTAGAGGTGGGCCGAGCCGCACAGGAAGTTATGGCGGCGATCACCTCTGCCAAAAAGTTCCCGCGAGACGAACAGGCCGCGAGACAGAAAATTTTAACAGCTTGCAAGAGAGTAGCTCTTGCCGAAGTAGCGATGTATAGCTATCCCCGTGGAGGGACTCAGGTGACTGGTCCCTCCATACGTCTTGCCGAAGTCTTGGCCCAGAACTGGGGCAACCTTCATCACGGTATCATGGAGTTGGAAAAGAATGCCGACCAGACGGTGTCCCTGGCTTTTTGCAAAGACCTTGAGACCAACAACTACCACACCGTTCAGTTCATTATTGAGCACACCAGGAAAGTTGGGAAGGAATACAAGAAGCTCGTGGATCCCAGAGATATCTATGAACACTCGGCAAATCTCTCTGCCCGCAGGCTCCGAAACTGCATCCTGAAAGTCATTCCGCCCGACGTATTGAACGACGCCGTTGCACAATGCGATAAAACATTAGCCGGGGATCAAAGCGTTCCCATACAGGACAGGATCAGAGACATGCTGACTGGTTTCGATTCCTATTCAGTCACCCAGGCCATGATCGAGGAACGTATTGGCCACAAAATTGATGCGACAAACGAGCACGAAATCATCGCGCTTAAGAAGGTCTTTATCAGTATCAAAGATGGGATGGCTAAGCGTGAGGACTACTTCAAAGTCCCACGCACTGATTCGCAGGAGATCACCGACCTGAATGACAGAATTGGGGAGCTGGAGAAGAAAAAACAGGCCGACACCACAGTGACACCGATTAAGAAACCGGCAAAGGCCAAGGCCACGAAGAAGCCGGCAGACAAGCCCAAAGAGTCCAAAGAAGATCTAGCGAAATACATGGTGACGGTTGGAAGGTTAACGGGGCAAAAGTTGGGGGAGATCCAGAAAGTCGTACTCGAGGGGACCGCTGATCATCTAAGAAAAGCAGAGGAGCGGTCCCCCGAGATGACCGACCTTCTCGAGAAGATCGACGCATTTTTAAAACTTTAGGGTGGTGTCCCACACGCCCTATTAGGGCACCGAGTGAGGAACGGCGGTTTACTCCCTTCGGCCTTGCTCTGGTGCCCGCCTATTTTGGGGGATTGGTGAAAACTTCAAGTGCAAAGGCTAAGGGTCGCCGTTGCTGTATTGAATTGGTGCACCATCTAATTGGCTACTTCGCCAAAAGACACTCAATAACCAAATTCAAAGATGTTGATAGGTGGATAAGTCCCGGTGGAGTCAAAGGGGCAGATGTTGTTTTGCCAGAGGCTCTTGAGGCGCTACTGCCCATGCGATTTGAATGTAAGAATCACGAAAGCATATCGATCTGGGCCTGTCTTAAGCAGGCGGAGAAGTATCGGACAGAAGACGAGGTACCCGCACTGGTATTCATGCGAAACCGAAGTGATTTGTATATTACGTTGAAAGCAGCGGACTTTTTCTTTTTGCTACGAAAATGCGCAACCACAAAGACCTAATCAAAGCCTACCTGGAATACACAGATGGCCAGGAAGCGGCGGAGGCGATCCGTAAATGGTCGTTCATCTCCGTACTCGCAGCCGCCCTGGAACGAAAGGTCTGGCTGAATCGGGGATACTACACACTTTATCCAAACCTCTACGTTTTTATTATCGGCAAATCTGGACTGGTGAAAAAATCAGTTGCCACGGGAACCGCAGTCGAGTTGCTGTACGAAGTGCCCGAGATGAAATTCATGAGCGACAGGCTAACCTCGGCATCACTGCTCTCTCAGCTCAGCGCATCTTCCAAGCGCTTTGTCTACAAAGAAAAAGAGATCACGCAGAGCCCAACTTTTATATACTCCAGCGAGCTGGCTGTCTTTATGTCAGAAGTACACGGGAACATCCAGGAGCTGCTCACCGACTTTTTTGACTGCAAACCCTACGACTCTACGAAACCTTGGGTCTACAGCACCAAAAACCAAGGCGACACCAAGATTTACGGCCCCTGTCTGAATATGCTGGGAGCCTCAACAATGACTTGGCTCAAGAAATTCATTCCCGTCACCGAAATGGAGGGAGGCTTCAGTTCCAGAATTCTTTTCGTGATTCAGAACGAGGGCGCCAAGCCCGTGGCGTGGCCCGAGATGACCGAGAAAAAGTTTACCCTGAAGCAGGAGATCATTGAGGACCTGATAAAGCTCTCCGAACTCGTGGGGCCCTTTAGAGTGGAAGAACCCGCACGCCAGCTCTTCACGACGTGGTACGAGAACATGATGAAATATGAGTTGCCCAAAAATGCCGACACCCGGTTCTGTGGCTACTACGGCAGGAAGGGTGACCTACTGTTAAAGCTTGCCATGATCAGGAGCACCGCGACTCGGGAGGACCGCGTGATCACAACGGATCATCTTGCGTGGGCGAACACGGCGCTCGACGAACTCGAAGGGCCAATGAAACAAGCATTTCAGAGCTTCGGAACCAACCCACAGGGCGAGGTCATGTATGAAATGCTGAACCTGATCAGGGCTAAAGGCACTGCGGAACAGCAATATATTAAAAAGGCCTTTGGGGCCAAGGCTGACGGTTCGATGATCGACCGCTGCCTGGAAGATCTAGTTGGGATGGGATGCCTGGTATGTAATGGAACCACGTTCAAGTTTATTGAGGGATCTTTGTAGTCGTGTATCGTGAATACATTATGGAGGAATTGTATTTGTGCCTAATAAAAATACAATATCAGCGTTCCGCTGCGGCCCTGGTTCGGTAACTTGCGAGTGCAAATGTGGTTACACATGTGATCGGAAATGTGGCCTCGACCTGTTCAAGTGCATCAATGAGCACTTTAAGAGGGACTGCGGACATATTTGGGACAGAGAAGTCGAGTTTGAAAACGGCAGTTCAGTGGCTTGTAAGTGCGGCATGACTGCAATGGACCACGATTGCTGGGTGGGGCCTTAGTTGAGTTGGCATAGCTTTTATTGGAGAGTTCTGTGGTTGTTAAGACTAGCAAAGCCTTATTCTAAAGCCATGTGCCGGTTAAATCTGTATCGAACATTTCCAGATGGGCGATGCATGTGGTGTGGAAATAAACACGCACGTTGAGTGATTATGTATAAGGCATACACAACTTCAGTGAACTTTCCGGTGGATCTCAAACACCATCTTGCGGATCTCTTTAACGTCTGCTTTGATCTCGGTTTCCATGCGATCGACCCGTTTCTCGAGCGTCTTGCCCTCTGTTCTGGGATATACGAAGGCGTGGACGTAGCTGAATATTCCAACAGAGGCGATTGAGGTCGAGGCCAACCAGCCGACGATCAGTTGCCTAGAACTCGAACCCGTTATCCATTTTGGTCTTGTTCCCATGGCGTTTCATCTAAAAACTTTACAGCCTTCTCATACTGCGCCTTGAGTTTGACCGAATTCAAGTGGTCCTCATCGTATTTCTTCACCCAAGCGAAAAACCGTTTCTTCTTCTCTTTGTCCATACTGCTGCGCTGGATAAACCAGACCGCTATCTGGAGCCCTGCTGATATTAATGCTGGAATTATTGACGCCATCAAAATTCCTCAGGACCAACCAATCCGGTCCCAAATAAAATAGTAGTGGAGGCAATGGCGGAGCCAAAAAAAATAGTTAACCCCATCCACGCGCCATCGAGCCCCAAATGCAGCCAACCCATAAACAAGCAAGCAACAATTTGGGCGAGCATCACTCTCAATGCGCTAACCATCCTCACGGACTAAAACCCCCTCGTATCCGATCGTCGTCATGGTGTGGCGCTTTTTATCCTTAGCTTCAAAGGTGTATTGGCATTCGCCTAACGAAATCGGGAACTCAAAAATTTTACCACGCTTTCCAACCGAACCGCACTTTTCAGGTGACCAGGCGCGAACGATCTCACGAAACTCTATGCGCTGAATCAATCCCTCTTTGCTCTGGCAAACTGACACGCCGTTGAAAGAGGAGATCTTGCCATTGCACTTTAAAGTAGCTGGAAGGGTTAGATCTTCGTGCTCAAATGCAATAAACGCCCAACTGTGGCGTCCTTTGTCTTTCTCGTATGCATTGACCCTCAAACTACAAGACGGCACGTCCTCGAGGCCGGGCACCGGCGTGTAGCTGTAGGGAAACTCATTCTTCGAAAAAACCCCACTACTTGATGGCTCGACCGAGTATTCACGATGACACGAAGTAACAAGGACCAAGTCCAACTCACCCTTTGGGGTTAGGAGCAGATTGTAAGTACGGGCATGAGGCAGCACCGTTGCCCCTTCATATTCTTTGTTGTTGATTTGGATTTTGATGTCCCGCTTATAAAGAATATCTGGGTCGAGATCTTGTTGAAAACTCGCGGTCGAACATGCAAAAAGGAAAAAGACGGGCACTATGAGCAGGATCTCTTTTTTGGTTATAAACCGAAGCAAAAGCATAAGAACGCTGATCCCGCCAACGTAGGAGCCGGGGTTATCTGCAACCCACTCGAGGCCGTCTGGCCAAAAGGCGAGGGCTGCATTGGTTAAGGCGACCCAGTTAGTCCTAGATTGCCATGGCCTTTTACTGTCCACTTGACTTCAATGAATCCCATTGTTTCCAAATGAGGTAACCAGCGGCCTCGTCTTGGTATTGGGATTTAACTTCCGCCCCAACTTTTTGCCAACCGTCAACGGCCGCGAGGATTGCCGGGAGCATGGCAGTTGCACCAGCCAAATCTCCACCATTTACGAAATGTTTGATCAGCATAGTCTCGGCGTCGATGATCTCTTTAAGCTCTTTAGGAACCTTCATGGTTACTTCGACGGTTTCGACTGGGGTCCGTCCTGCGGTTTCTTCTGGGCTCATTTTCTTCTCCTATTATTGGTTAACTGCGGCTTCGGCTTCACGACCAGATCGCTCAAACTCTTCTTCCAGGAAGCCTGACAGCGGTCGGTCTTGTTCCACAGTATCCTCTGGAGTCTTCTCTCTGGCAACTTCCCGAGCCAACGTGCCGATTCTCGCTCGCTTTGTGACTGGGGCCAAGACTTCTTTGGTCACAATCTTGCCGGTGACCGGGTGTCTCAACTTGATCTTAACCTTACCCATCTTGCCCAGGATCTGAGTCATGTGCTGGATGGTTTGAAAGATACCATTTCGCTTTTTCGTGCCTGATCTTGAGGCCTCTTCCATCATTGTCTCGACTACTGTGGCCGAGAGAGGCTCATTCTTGCCGATCCAAAACGAAAGGATTCGAGCCTTGGTTTGAGGCATGGCTTTGTCAGCGATGCCAAGCGCCATGAAGTCTCTGATGAAACTGCGGATTTGGGGTTTCCTAATAATATCGTCAAAAGGAATGAGTTCGATCGTTCGAGCCATCCGTTTCATGATCTGAAGCTCTTCGGGCTTTAGAAGCTGCCCGATGACCTCGGAATTGGCTTCAAACTTTGAGAGATCTTGGAGGAAGTTAGTAGCATCGAAGATGCCTTTGGTTTTTGGGTTGTATTTACTGTGCTTGTTAAACATCTGCAAGATCCACTCATTGCGGACGTTCAGCCATTCGTCGCTATTTTCTCCAAGGAAGTTCTTCAGTTTGACGATATCCTCGAAACTATTGGGCTTGATAAGATTGTTCGCCCAATCGATCACGTCTTTGCTTTTCCTAAATCCCAAGCGGAACTTATTGACATCGTCAATTGCAGACGAGTAGAGGTCAAAAATATGGGAATATATTTTCTCTTCCTCTAGGCCCGTGCCCTTAAAGAGTTGAGAAAGTGCTTCGTGGCGATCGCCGCCCATGGCATTTTGTAATTGACGGTAGACAGCAATCTGCTCACCGCTTAGCCGGTTGCCAAACTGGTCCTTACCAAATTGAGACAAAGCCTGCCATTCTGAAATCTGATTCAACAACACCGGGAGTTCGACACCACCATCGACAGACGACGCTGACCTCAGTGTGTTATAGGTTTTCACCATGCTTTTTAGCTGTGCCCGGCCGCTCGGAGAACCAAAGGCTGATCTCGTTTGGGCTTCAGCCGCCTCCCGAATGACCTGGTCCCCGGCCTCAGTTAACAGGCCTTCGGCTCCTTCGACTACGCTTTCTCCGATGCCTTCACGCAGCACCGCCTCTGCGCCCTCGGCCTGTATTTCCAAGAGTTCTTCAGGGAATAAGGCGCGTCCTTCGTCGTCGAAAGTTATACGCTGGTTTTCAAGAACCTCTCTTAATTTTTGGATTCCAGACTTAACATTCCACTTTTGTTTACCAGAAAGCTCAATTGCTTTCCCACGTACAGCTTTTACGCCAGACTCGAGTTGATTCCCGAACTGGTCTATTACCCCATAAGCTTCTATGGCAGTGTTGCGAATATTGCCCTCAAGCCCGACATCGATATTCTTGGCGTCATCAAAGCCAACAGTTCGTATGTAGTCCCGCATTTCTCTCTGGAGAAAAGTGATCTTTTTCAATCGCTCGCCGCCGCGCAGACCTATCAGTTTGTTCAGACTGGATTTGGCAAATTTTCCCGATGCCCTATAAATGCTCTTCGCTATCGGCCCAAGTCCATACATGGCATAGTTGATACCAACCGCCCAGCCAGCTTCTGCGCGCAAATTAAATTCTGGATCAGCGATGCCAAGAAGTTCGGCTGCTCCCTGCCTGGCTCCAACTCCGGCGATTGCTCCGGTTGCTGGGGCAGTTGCAATTAATGCACCTCCAGCAACCGCTTGCGGAGCGTTTCCTGATAAGATTCCTGTTTCAGCTACTCCGGCTCCCACCTGTAACTGTATGGTCTCAACTGCCGCTGCCACGGCCCCCTCTAAAATCAATCCACCACCGTCAGCGAAGATATCCGCGAAAAGCTCAAAACCTTTACGATCTAACTTGGTAAAATTCTCACCCTTGTTCCGGCGCACGAAGAACTCACCGTCTTTGACCTCGACGTTGTCACGGCCGAACACGGAGGTTATAGCCGTCGTGACCTCTTTCTCATTACGGCCAAAAGACGCCTTAAATCTAGACCACAGGTTGTTCCATTCGTTCCTTGCCGCGGTTAGTGGGTCTTTGACTGCCTCTCCAAAAAATCCAGGTGTTTCTCCGAACTCAGGTATGCCAACCAGTTCTTCGCCAAAGCGTAGAAGTTCATCGGTGGTCATTTTATCGAAAGCTGGGTCTGGGAGTTCTGCTGTAATTTGGCGCCTCTCGGTGTCGCTCAAATTCTCCAGGGCGTAGTCATCCAGAACGCTGTCAGTCAAACGGTCGTCTTCGTCGCGTTCCTTCTTAATGTTTCTGGTCTGACCAGGCGGGCGCTGTGTAGTTCCGATGTCGGTAGGTGTAGGCTCCAAACCCGGAAACACGTCTTCGAATTCCAGTTGGGTTCCTGGGGGAGGTCCTGGCGGAGCACCTATGGGGCCCGGAATTTCTTCCTCTGGCGTGACGCTAGGTAGATCACTGGGCTGGCTTCCGCCGATAGTTGGAAAGCGATCGGGGCCTTGCTGAAGCATTATCTTAGCTCCCTGAGTCTGTCTTTCATTTGCTCAAGCCTTTGTTTCTCCGCAGCGCTGAGCCCTATTTTTCCCTCTAATTGATCGATAACTTTTTGCAACTGGACGGTTTGCTGCTTCCTCAATTTTCCTTGGCCTGTTTTGACACGAAGACGCTCAGCTTCCAGTTGCCTGAGCTGTCTTTCTTCCTGTGGATTGCGGCCGCGAATAGCCCTTAGGGTCCTGATATTTGCATCTATACTACCTGTGGCCTTGATCTCTTTTTTGCCTCTCTTAATTAGGCGTCTGGCCGACTGAGTAATATTCTGACCGGGATCGAACTCTTTAAGCCCGCGACCCACAGATGGCGCTACACTTTTGATGAATTCTTCATAGCTGCCAACTTCAATCTGTAAACGGCCCAGCACAAAGTTTTGCAACTCAGAACGCTGCTCGGGATTCAAGCGCTCGCCTTTAAAAGCCCGGTTAAAGAAGTTGGCGACTCTGTCGGGGAAACTCGCGGTAGCAGTAAACTCTTGCGCTTCCCCGCGCCTGACGACCGAATCAGGATCTACGAGCTTCACGAAATCAAACAGAGTTGCCAGATCCTGGAATGCGCCGCCTCTTTCCAATTGCTTAAACAGATTCTTGGAGGCTCTACTGACATTGCCCAGGCGCTTGAAGTCCTCGCCTTTGACGATGTCTTTAGCGACACCTCTGACATCGGCATCGAATTTCTCCACACGCTTAAGTCCTGCGGCTTCTTCTTTAGCCTCTTGCTCTTTGCCGAATTTACTTAATTCAAATTCAAGGCGAACTTTTTGAGTCTTCCTGGTCTCCGCGCCTGTGGTAGCAATGACGTCTTTCTTGCCGGCTTGCTGAATATTGAACTGTTGCAGGTTCTTCCCAGCCTCGAGGAACAATTCGTCCACCTTGTCGCTTCCAAATATGCCAGAGGCAGTATCTGCAAGTTCAATCTTCACCTCAGGGCTGAGCTTATTAAACTCGGTCTGGAGCTTGAAAAGAGCCGCTCTCCCTTCCTCAAGTTGGGCGGCATCGAAAGCCAGATCAGGAAGCTCAAACCCCATGGCGGCAGCACGATCTTGGAGCAGCTTCTTCTTAGATTTAAAAAATGGTGTGCCGGCCTTTTGTTTCAGATTCAAGTCAAGGAACTGCGAGATGGTTTCGACTTTCATCTTGCCCAGGGCCTGCTTGCGTTCGGTCCGTATACTCTCAAGTTGCTCTTGTTGGAGTTCCTTCTTCAGCGCGAGATTCGCGCTTTCCATAGCAAAGTCCTGCTCAGCCTTCACTCCCCTACTTAAGGCTTCTCCTAATTTTGGTAATACTGGCGCCATTAACGGTCCCCTAACGTGCCGAGGGTAAACCCTCGTTCCGGTTTCCGCAGCCCAGCTCCAAACTCAGGTTCTAGGTCTCCCAAATCGAAGCCAGCTATCCGTTCGCTTAGTGGTGCTGGTGCTTGATCGCCGGTCTTTTTTCTTCCGGCTAAACGGATCAATTGTTCGCCCCCAAATTCCACGAGACCCGCGCCAAATTCACCAAACGCTCTAGCATCTTCTCCGGCTGATTTTGCACGGCTGATATCTCCAATGGCTCCTGGGTCTGCTCCTTCTATAATAGCTCCCAGCCCCACGCCTTCGGCGGCAATTTGTCTGCGTGAAATATCCCCGCGGGCCTGTCGGATGCCGAGTTCCGATCGCACCGCGCTCTCAAATACCCCGGCCACACTACTGGCAAAACCACGCCGGATCCCCGCAGTCGTTCCTAGTACCTGAGTCAACTGGCTGATGGCGCTTTGCTGCACGTTCAGCGTTATGCCGATACTTTGTTCGTCGAAATTTTGCAGGGCGGTCTGGCCCGCGCTTGACGTTCTGAAGCCTGATCCGAGCGTCGCCGCCAGTTGGTTTTCGAGTTGCGCTCTTTGTTTAGCGCGTTGCCGGCGCACGGGCTCTAGAAGTCGGGCTTGGTTGCCTTTGAGTAAATTGGTAAGCCCTTGAGCGGCTTGCTGAACTACGGGATCGGTTTGAGCTAGAACGGCTTCTTCCTTCTTCAGGGCGGCGAGGGATTCCTCGAGGCCACGCTCTTTATCTCGGAACGCCCTGTCAAGGGAGGCGATCTCCGCAGTTGATGGCAACGCCAGGCGTCTGGCCGCAGTACGAGCTGCTTTGGCTTCACGCAACCTTGCTTCAGCAAGACGTTGTTGGGCTGCGGCTTGTCTGTCGCTCGCGCTACCGCCCGCAATGGCACTCGCAACGGTGGTCCCGGTCCCAATCACTGCGGCCGAGGCCGCTATAATGGCAGTTAGGGCTGCGATGGCTTCACCTTTATTACAAGCGTCATACCCTGGTCCGTTACCTGAAATCCGGCTCGCTCGTATGACTTCACGATTCCCCGGCTCTTCAGGAAGCCAACACAGTTAGACGCCCCGTTCTCAAACGCCAACTTGGTTAGCTCATCCAAGATCAATCTTATCGCTTTGTGCTTGGCTTTCAAACCCGCATTTGGGTTTGTGACCAGGTGCTCGATAAAAGAAAAGGTGCTGTTGGTTAGATACAGCCAGCCGGCAGCGATCGGCCCGACTTCGTCAAAAACTACCCGACCGATATCACTGAGGAGTGCTGGAGCCATTGACCACTTTCTCTGCTTAAACCACCATTCCACCTGTTGGTAGTCGGTGTCGAAACTAAACTCTCGAATCATCATATCGGCAGTTGCGCTGCAATCACTCTCGCGAAAGACACAATTACTGTACTGTTGCCAGCTCCTCGCTGCACCTGGAGCTTGTAAAGATATTTACCAGCGGGCAGCGGGGTGACGAGACCATCAACATACAATAGATTACTGGAGGGCCTAATCGCAGGAGCATCGGCACTGGCTGCTCCCTGCGATGTTAAACTAATACTGGCGATGTCTGAGCCATCGCGCACCCATTTGTAATTACCACCAGCCAGGTTTGCCACAGGAGAATTACTGATGCCAATTCCAAATTGGCTGGTGAGAACTAAGGCATCGTGTTGCACAAACAACATGACAGGGCCACCGTTTGTGACGATGGTTACATTGGCATTGAGGACATCAACGTAAATCGCGCTATTTGTAAAGAAATTACCAGTGCTCTGGCTCACCTGTCTTGCTGTAGGCTTTATGATTTGAGAAAGGTTTTCCACACCACCTAGGAAGTCGCTCCCGGAACCGTTCCTGACCTTCGCAACGGCTCGCCAAGGCTTGGCCGGGTGATAGTTGCCCAGAAGATCTTGCCTTTGGTGAGGCTCGATCTCAGTTAAGACTTGGTCACCTTTATCGGTGATATAACCGTAGTAGTCCTTGTCGGCCGATTCTGTTTCGCTGCCATCTAAATCAGTTGGGATGGTGAACTCAACGATCTCCTGGGAGCCGTAGAGGAAGCTTTCGCCATAGACCGAGACCCGATTGTTTTGGGAATCGGTTTCAATAACCGAAACTGATTTTTGCTGAAAGCACATCGTGCTGAGCCTGGAAAAAGCTTTGGTGAAATCAGAACTCCTAGAAACGATGGTGTTGGCTGCGTCCTGGGCGCAGTAACCTAAGAAGACGGCCTGCTGCTCGACGAAACCGCTACCACTAAACCTAAACCATTTGTTGGTATCGGTATTAAAGAACCAATCCCCAGCAGCAGGAGAAGCGGGAGCAACCGCATCAACTACTGGTGCATTGAAAGTGATATCAATTGCTGGCGTGCTGGCGTTATTGGTAAAGAACACCCATGTTAGTCGAAGCAGGGTAATAGTATCGCCGTCATTGATGCCGACTCGAGGGACATGAACGTCGCTATCGTCGAAAAACCAGCCCCTAAAACCCAATTCGAGATTCGAGCCATTTATCCGAGCAATGAAAAACTCATCAGTAGAACCGTTGTTAATTTTAAAGGCGTGTATCTGACCGTCTCGGCTCGAGATTTCACTGCCGATAGTTTTGATCGGTAAGACGCTTTGTTTTTCGCTAGCCGTTCGGGTTGAATCTTGGCCCGTGAAAGTAGTGTCATCAACTAAGGCGGTGTTGTTAGTCGATGGTGCCAACGATAGCCCAGTCAGAAATAAATCTGCGCTCTGTTCAACTTCAGAGCCTTGTATCGTCACATTGAGTGGAGTCACTGTAGCCAAAAGGTTTATCCTGGGAGAGGAGCCTTCGGCTTGCAGAAACATGGGTTGATTGTTTGCGTCAACGCGTCCGGAATTTATCCGGTTAGGCGCGAATAGTCCGGCCTGCGCAACAAGTCCATTTAGGTCTTTTAGATTGGCAACCGGGGATTCCATCCAGTCGCCCAGAGCCGAGCCGATGATTTGGTTGACCTGGAATCGCAAAGTCTTAAGTTCCTCGGCCAGGTTGGTCGGCAGGATTTCGGAGCCCGGTTCGCCAGGGTCCTGGATCTCTCGCATCTGGGCTACGTTGTCGGAGTGATCGTCAAACTTAAGCGGGAATAGATTATTGATGATGTTGTTGATTTCGCCGTTCAGTTCGGAGAACTTGATCGTTTGCTTTCGGATCCAAACCGTGATTCTAGGGAAAAGTCCGCCTGCCATCAGTTATCCCTTTGTTGTTGGCCGCTACGCCGCCAATAAATCTTCAAGCTATGAAGTTTAATGTTTTGGCCCGCGACATCATTGTAACACCTAAAACCTATGCGCCTGCCCAATCCATAAAGCGGTTGGCGCCTAGGAAACTCAGTTTCGGAATCAATGCGATCGGAGTCAAGCTTGAACTCATCGAGTTCCGACTTCCAATTCATTTGAAACTTCATCGTGTTGTGAAACCTGGCGTCAATAAAGACATCGATGAAAAGGGGCCAATCCCCTGTTGGCTCAAAAACGACTTCGAGGAAATCGTAAATCTTATTCAGCTCAGCGATGCTGGGGTCAGCTTGGCCGAAATCCATCGCGGGTGTTTCGACTTCGAATCTGTAGCCGTTCTGCACTGCTCCGAGGTCTCCGACCCAACGATTCACCGAGTCCATGCGATAAATGAACCCATCGTTGCTGCCATAGATTGGGCGCTCCACACCGGACTCATCTCTTTGAAGCGCCAGACAATTGGCCTGGTCTTTGGTGTTCCAACTCACCGTGGGGTTGTTGGGTTCCTTGAAACTGATCTGAGATATGCGGTCGTTAGAATCCCCTGAGAGACTACGAAAGGTCATCATGAGGGTCTTCTTATCGGGGTAGTAGATTGCGCAGCGCTCACCTGCCCCCTGCTTCGAGATTTCATCCCTTGCGAACTGTTGGACTTTCAGGGCTGAGAAAATATCAGCCGAGTCGATGTCGCCAAAAGTGTCTGACGCTTTGAGCGATGTGATGCTGCCGTATTCGTTTCCGATCATCACGTCATTGAGCACTAGTGCGGCGGAACGGGGTGAGTTGGTCCCAAATATATCGGAGAGCTTTTTGAATGACCAAGTCGCCTCTATGACTGACGGCGCGTCAAGGAAGTAGAGGCCGCGGGGCTCCTTCACAATGAACAGGCGGCTGCGAAAGACGATGCCCAATCGAATGCCCTCGGCCTCGCCGGGGTGAACGGAAAAACTTAGCGGCAGCGTTAGGAAGTCTTCATGGTCAAGGGCGGAGGAAACATAAACTCGGTGGGGATCGTTTTGGTTCCCCCAAGCCATGTGCCTGCCCAAATGAATGACTGACGAGGTGGGTTGGCTGGAGCCCGCCCAGTCAGCCGGCGGTTGGCTGATATTACGACGTGTCAAACCGTCACCAGAGATCACCTGCACTGGATCGGTGCCGGTGAAAATAAAGAGTTTGCGATCTCTCAAAGTCTCTTCTTGGCCGCCTAGGGTTGTGGTGACGCTACCTGGAACCGTCAGCGTCGCGGGAGCCGGTGAGACCGCTGTGACCTCGGAGGTATTAAAGGCGTCTTTGAACCTGGTCACCTTACCGTCTGCGGTAACGGCAATCAGTCTCTGGATGATTGGAGTCGGGAACCAATCCTGGGCGTGGAGGATTGGGCTCGGCAGCGCCGTTGGGTTCCACTGGATAGAACCGAAATCCTTTTCGGCAAAGTTGTTGTGAAAGGTCGCGTTTAGAGCTGAGACTTTACTGGTTGCCGGAATATCGCTTTCGGGATCATCAGTCCGAAGCCCACCAAGACCCATCGGCACAATTGCGATTTCGCCTTTGTATGCCATTAAAAAAACTCACGAACTCTATCCCGTCTCACCTGTTCGGGCCTAATCATCAGCCGCCCCTTATTTGGGTTCGTATTGGTTTCCTGACGATTGTCGTCTTCGACCATGGCCGTTATGCCCAATTTGGTGAGAGCAAAAAACTTGTCTTCGCGGTCGTCGTTTTTATCCCCTAGAATCATCTGAGCCGCTCCGTCTTCGAGCAGCTCTCTGTGATCTCTTGGGAAGATGGGAATCGAGTCATTGGAGTCAACCAGCTCTTCGGGGTACTCGATGACATCGGCATCCACCTTTTGTTCCTTGCTGGGGAATCTATTGAACTGGACCTCTAATTTTTCATCGGTCTTTGAGACCTGGGCAAAGCGATCGGGGGCTCCCTCGCGAAGCCTTTTTAAAGGGTACAGGCGCCTGAGAACATTTATCGGCACACCACTAATTTTCCCGTCTTCTTCTCGGTCGACGCTGATAAGAGTATTGGAGTCATCGACATACGCACGGAAGGGATCCACCAGGCGCATAATATTTGGGCCCAAGTCGTAGATCAACCTGATGGACTTATAGGGCAGGCCAACGTCAGTTTCCTCAACATAGTTCGCATCCAGGGTGAAAGGGCCTGCTCCGCCGGTATGCGCGATAATTTTGTAGAAGGTCGGTCGATTATCCAACTTCAGGTAATTGCCGACTTGGGAGGTTGCTGGAGGCGTCGTGAAGGTTGCAGAGGCAGAACCATTGGTAACATCGACGCTCCCGGCGGTTATAGCGGGCTCTAAAACAATGCTTTTCGTTACCCTCGCCCAGCTCCAGGCCTTCGACAGGTTAATTCCCCACTTGTTACTACCAGCAAGAACCTTTCGGTAAACTTTATTAAGGTAAACGAGGACTAGGGTGTGGTAGTAGGAGTTGCCATCGGTGAGTTCACCGGATTTTTGTAGAGCATTCTTGACTAAATCCGCGGTGTGGAATGAATTGGCCATTCAAAGTTCCCATCACTATACGGTCGAATAAAATGAAGCAAAAACGTTTGTTGGATCAGGGGTTTCGAAATAAGGGATCACGTTTTCCCCGCCGTCCAGAGTCAACGGTTTGTTCCAATCAAAAGTAATCTGCTGCGCTTGGCCCGGTTGCACAAGCTTAAAGGTGCTGAAAAACGCTGCTGCCCAGAGATCGTCAATCGTAACTATCCCTGGAGTGGTGGTTGCGCGAACCCTGACCACAAACTCATTGGGGGCCAACAATGCTAAGCCGTCACCTGATTCGCCTTCGACAACCCAATCCAATGGAGGTATCCAGGCATGATACCTGTCTTCGGCTGCATTATAGTCCGCTGGTAAATCCAGAGTTGAGGGGAAGTCAGCAAATGTCCCGCTCCGATTGTATCGGTATTCGAACACTCCACCGGCTGCGAAGGTCGCTAAAAAGACCCCAAATAGCCCAATACGTTTCGGATGTGACAGCGCAAAACCGTCATTATTATCCGCAGTGAAAATAGTAGCGGGATTGGCGGATAGGTTAGAGGTATCCAACAACGTGTATTGACTACCCAACGCTGCTGAATCGTCATAGGAAAAAAGTTTAACCGCGCTTCCAAGCAGGCGCATGATCCCAACTCGTTGGGCGGAGCCGGTGTTATTAAAAGCTCTCGCATTAAATATTTGAACCTGTAAATCGGAGGGAATGTTTGGGATCCCTGGGGGCTTTCCCTTGTCCGGGTAGAGGCTCAGGGTATCTTGAATAAACTGTCTGCTCATCGTGCCGATACATTCTTAAGTGGACTCTCGTCTATTTTAGGTTTCTTGTTCCTCTTCGATTTCGGTGCCATTTCGTCTACAGCCTCGGCCGGCTTCTCTGGTTCTGGCTCAGGTTTTGGTTGCGGGGTCTCGAGAGGTTTCTCGGCCGGCGATTCTGGCTTAGGCCCCGGATCTACTGGTGGTAGCGGGTCGCCCCCATCGTCTCCAATTATCGCCTTGGGGACCGCTGGTGGATCCATTGGAGTTCCATCTGGGTAATATTTTTTCCCGTCGCGAATATAGTATGTCTGCCCAGTCTTCTGGACGATGTAGGCGTAGTGAGTGGAGTTGTAGACCTTACCTGTTTTTGGATTGCGATGGTGGACAACATCCCATATTGTCGGGTCGCGTTCTTCAGCCACTTTTTCTTGCGGCTTTTCTTTTCCTGTCCAGGACATCAAACCCCCTAGTTGCCGATTGCTACGACTTCAATTGTCTCGGTAAGCGCTGCGACTTCCTCAACCCCAGTATCTGCTGCGAATATCCGAATAGTCTGATTGGCCCGATCCCATTTGGCAAGCCTTGCGTCACTAACGCTCAAAGTGATCTGTAAGACGGCTTCAACTACAGCCTGGAACGAAAGAGCCACGTTTTTGTCCAAGGCGTAACCGTTGGAATGGGCCTCTGCCGTGTAGGCGACGTTGGCAACGACCATCCTTCGTTTGCCGCTTTCGTTGTAGCCAAGATTTTCAGCAAAGGTCGCTAGTACAGACATCTAAACCCCCTACTAGACACTCTTGATCATGTTGGCGACTTCAACTGCGGCTTCTTCGTGCAGCTCAAGTTTTGCGCCATAGAGTGCGTTACCAGAAGTCGCTGCCGAGGTTACCTCCGCAATCAGTTCTTCTCCGGGCAAAAGATTGACGGATTTGAAATCCTTATACACGGTCTTGCCCGCAGCCGTTAATGTCGGAACGGTAAGACTAGCGACCAAGACTTCACCACTGGCCGAACCAAAAGTCGGGCGCCTCTTAAACTCAACCACCGCTGCGCCATCCAAAACCGTTGTAACGAGCGCCAAGACCCGGCGCACCGAGCAGGCCTGAGTCACCATCCAGCTCGTGGTGTGAACCCCGGTTGACCCCAAATCGTCGATGTCAGCGGCCACAACTTTTTCGACCGCCAACCGTTCCATATCATAAGACATATTCGTTTCTCCCTTTAGGTCGAAGTGAAATGAACCACTCGGGCCTCACCCAAATTGCTGCTATCTCCCCAGGTCTGACCGAACTCGAGGATGCCGTACCAAGCTACAGCTTTTTTACGGCCAAAGTCTTTGGGGATCTCCATCCGAAGTTCAGGATCCTCGGCTACGGCCATAATCACGGCATCAGCTCCGAAAAAAACTGCTTCACCGGCAACCCCGCCGGTTCCGATAGCCCGACTCAACGCACGACTGTGGTTGATTTCGATAAACCGGACACCTTCAAGGCGACCGATCTCGGAATTAAACTTTGCGGCAGGATCTAAATATCTTTTCCAGGGCTCCCATGCCGGGTCATTTATGATGCCTCTTTTCGCTTTTACCGAGATGAGGCACATGTAATCGTCACTGGAGAAGTGTGGCATTGCCAGATTGTCGAACATGAAGTCCCGAATCTGCTCTACGTGGAAAACATTCATGTTGGCCCCGGCGGGACCAAATGGGACACCGTTCGTGGTGAAAGAGGTAACTCCGACGCTTGTCGGCACGGCTTTGATTTGACCAATCTTAAACGCCCCCGCAGCACCTTGGTCCATGGTCTGCTTCATCTGGTCCATGAGGTTGCGCTGGATTATGTTTTCGGGATTGAACTCAGAAAGGTCTTCCGACAGCGAGGTGAAAGGAACCGATCGGCCCCATTCCGTCACAGTCACCGCAATGGTTGTGAGCACCAGGTCGTCCTGGGGAATGTTCACAGATTCCGCGATACGGCCATCGCTGGGAACCTTAAGGCTCGAGACACGAGTGATCGTGATGCTCTCACCTTTCTTCTTCCCGTAACCCGGTTCCGCAGTGACGAACTGCATGAACTTGGTTTCCTCAATCGCAGCGTGGCGAAGTTTTGAGGACATCGCGTGGTTTTTGTAGACGCCATCAGGCGCATCAAAATTCCAAGTAAATTGACCCATTGTAAGCTACCCCCGTGTCATAATCGTGAATCAGGCTCGTTTCTGCCGTAATCTTCGCACTTCTTCAACGAAACTTGTTGGCTTTTCTGAGTCCTTACCCGATTTTGACGTGCTAACGGTACTAGAAGCCCCAGTTGAAGTCGAGGTTCCTTTGGCTGTAATTTCGGTTTCCTCGCCGGCATCTCTTCGAATACCTGAAATGAAATCTCTTGTCTTCTGGGCGATCTTACTCCGGACGCGCTTTAGGTCTTTGTCACCTTTCAACTCGTCCCAATCGCGATTCACAATAAATTTTACTACGTCCTCATGACGTTGCAAGTCCTGATTTTCTGTATCAAAGGACTTCCAAAATTGAGACCTTCCTTTGGCTTTTGCCTCTTTTTTATCTGCCGCGTCGTTAATTTCCGTTTTTAATTGTTTTATCGCTCCAGCCGGATCGGTAATAAACCTATCGGCCAAATCCTGTTCTTCGTCTCTGTCTTCCTTGGCCGTCTCCCGAGCGTTGCCTAAAATTTTATCAGCGTTGGACTTCGCAGTTGTTGCCAACTCTTCGGGCGTCTCACCCAAAGCTTTGCGCTCTAAAGACTTGGTGTAGGTGATCAATTCTTCTTCAGTGGTAAACTCGCCCCCGGCACTGGAGTAGATGGGTGTGGTTTCTCCGGTTTTTTCAGGTTCTTTCGCGGGCTCCTCGGCCGGTTTTTTCGCTTCCCCTTTGGTCTTGTCTTCGGGGTCTACGTACTCCTCGCCATGTTCGGGAGGGCCGCCCTCGATAACTGGCTCTTCAGCCTTCTTCTCTGGTTTCTTCGACATTATCTAGTTCCTTTCTTGCGTTCCTGCCTTTTTTAACCGTTTGAATGAATTCTGCCTCAATGTCGTCAAGATTACAAAGTTCCGCGACGCAGACAACATACGGGCCGGCTTCCTTCTCGTTATCCCGAAAGAGGCGCTTGAGTTTCGATAGAGCAACACTACGTCGTTTGTCTAGTGTGGGTTGAAGCAGGGTCAGCGTGTACTCCGCCGTACCGCCATCTTGGGCCTTAGTGAAAAGAATCTCGTTACTGTTCATCCTGGTTGCCCCACAATCGCATTGGAGGTGCGCCGAGGCGGCTCTAAACCAGTTTCATTAGGAGTGGTGTTCTGCATTCCGGGAACCTGGCTGCCTTGATCCCCGCCGCCTGCTTTCTTCGCTCCGGCTAGCTCTATACTTTCCGCCTGTTTTCTTTGGCGCTCTTGTTCGATCTGTTGCTTTTCTGCGTCAGAAATCTGCAACTTGGTGGGGTCTATATCGAGGGAAGTGAATATCTGGTCAAGCAATTGAACAAACGAAAACTTTCTCTGGAAAGCTTCTACCAATGCTTCGTTGGCCGCTACGGTTTGCAGCAACGTGCCCAGCTTTTGGAAGTCTTGAATCTTGTTCAGTGTTTGGCTGAGACCGAAAACCTTATATTTGTTCCCTAGGGCGCTCTTAGCGAATCTCTGCTCTTTCGTAGTGTTGGCAAGAAACCTCGCCCGCTCTTTTCCAATAAGTGCCTCGACTTCGGGATCGTCGAGATCTTGCATGAATTGGAGCATGACCTGCCAGGATTTCTGGAGGATTGGAACCATCCAAGATTGCTCAATTGCTTTGGTGATGCCTTTGAAAATCCCGGTAATGGCTTGCTGTGAGGCGATAATCTCAGTGGACTTGACGGCTCTCTCTGGCAGATTGCCTTGCCGAACGTCACTAGTCATCGCCGCAGCTTTGAATTCGTTGTCGGCGATATTAAACATGTTCAGGGCTTCATTGCCGCCAAGAGACCCGGTATCAACGCGTTCTACGACTTTACCCCCTACAGGCACAGACTCTTTTACCTTTAAGGTCGTGCCATGGAAAATGCCATCAGCTATTTGATCGGTGTCTTCTAACCAATCTTCTCGGAGCTGTTTGATTCCAAAGACAGAAGCCATACCAGAGTCAAACATCAGGTTGTAGAGGTCGTTGATAGACCAGTTGTGCATCGTTGGGGCGTCCATCACCGCTCGATGCCACACCGAAAACGGAACTCTGATAATCGGCGCCACGACATACTGACTCCCACCATGCCAGAAATCATTCTTTTTCGGAGGCCTGATCACCTTCCCATCGTCACTCACGGCCCAGATTACATTTTCAAGTACCCCAACCTCTTCATTCTCCATGATTTCGCCAGTGGAGGAATCTAGAAGCGTTCCCTGAAACTCCCAAAATGTAATCGGCTTTCGAATGCCTTTAGAGGCTGCGACCTGATCGGTTTCTGTCGATCTACGATGGCGCTGAAAGGACTCGTCAGAGGTCCCAACTTGCTCTACGGCTTCGAGATCATAGGTATCCGGATTCTGTCTGGCGAGTGCCAGTAGCTCGTGCCGATCCATTTGAATTCTTTGGCCCTCGTATAGACCACGGGCTGTGTCGTCGGGATACCAGTCTTCTGGCCTTACCAGGTCGATTCGTAGTTGCCAGACCCTTTTGTCAATCCGGGTTAGCTTGTCTTTACCGAATGCCCCCACGCCGTCTTCGGCTTTTCTGAATTTGAAACTCGGTTTTTTGATGATTTCGCCGCCAATTTTGGCGATCATCAGACTCGCAAGCTCAGCGGTCTTAACGCCATCACTCACTTTTTCGTGGATCTTTGTTTTTTCGAGCTGCCGGAGTAGGAGCTTCTCAATCTCCTCAGGCTTAAAAAGCTGGTCTTCTTCCAGAACGCCGGGTTCTCGTTCGATGCTGAACCATTTGCCGTGGTCGATGAGGCCCTGTTCCATGAACGCAGCCATTTGGTCTACGGCCAACTGCTGTTTCGGGAGGAACTCTTTGGACTGGCCTTTCAGTTTTTCACTGTGGTCTTGGCGGAGGTGATAGCAGTCGTAATTATTCTTATTGCGCTGCATCCGACGCCGTTTAGCTTCTTCGGCTTCGTCACGATAGGCAAAGGTGGTCCGGGTTATCGGGTTCACGTCATCTGCTTTGTTGACAACAAAGGCCATTACTTCATCCAATTATAACGGGGGGATCGAACTGGTCCCCCAGACTTGTGCTTAATCAATTTTACCCGGCCCGCCAGCATTTGCAATCCATCATGAGGATGTGAGTATTCGTTTTTCAAAGGCTTGAGCACAGTAGGTTCGATCTCTAAAGTCTTCTCCGGATACATATAGCCGCCATTAAATCCTCTGACAACCACCGGGCAATTAGGAATTGAGATCTGAAAACAGGGTTGCCTGTTGGCATGGCGGGTCAGAAAATGGGTGACAGCATCTCGGCGCTCAAGAAAAGGAATGGGGCCGCCAACCGGACTGATCCCCTTTTTCATCATGACCTTGGCGCAGGTGCTTTCATCAGTGTCTTTTCTCGCAAAACCACTCGGGTCAATGTAATCCTTGAAATCCTTTTTCTGGTCACTCCAGGCTGGATACAGAACCGCAAGTTTGAGCAGAACCAATTCGCTGAATCTCTCAATGCCCATATTAGTCGCGGTGAACTCATACATAACCCGGAGCTGCTCTTCGACCAGTTGAGCCACAACGCACGCTGGGGTTAATCCGAAATCCCATCCACGTAATAACGGCAATCCCAACTCGGGATCAATATCTCCCTGAACGCCGTGGATCTTCTGGTCGAAGTCTTCGTATACCGGCATACCAGCCCAAGAGTCCCAAGCCAGTTCATATTCGCGCATCCACTCACGTCGTGGGATTCCGCATTTGGCATTCTCTTTCCACTCCTTCGTCCTCTTGGCTGGATCGGCGCTGTAGTGGAGTTGAAAGACGGTAAACTTGTTTTTGGGGTTTCTCCAAATTTCAACACCCTCCATTGGGAAAAGGTGTTTACTCCCAGGGTCTTGGGCTTCGCTATAACTCATCGTCTTCCCCTTGGTCCAAGGTATCAAAGACAAGTCTTTTGAAAAATCCAGCCGATGGGGAACTAAACCCTGTGAACTTACCACCGCCTTCAAGGGTAGGCATGGCAGCGCTGTACATCGCCTGAGCCTCTTCCCAGAAGGCCATCTCGTCCGCCATGATACCGCTGAAAGTAAACTGCCGTAATTGGTTGGCGCCGCTGGGGAAGCCTTGAATCATGGATTCAATTTCGGGGAAGTAGAGTCGGTTGAATCGAACTTCATATTTGGGCAAGAGGGATTTGGGTAGCTTGGCTTCATCAATGTGATCGATGATGAAACGTGCTCGCTTGACCAGTTCGTCGCTATCGTCTTCCTTTTTGGAGACGAAGGCGTTGTTACGGCCAACGTGAAAAATAGTGTCCCATGTATACAGGGCAATGTTGGTCCAAGACATTTTCATCCGTCTGGACTTTGGACAAAGCAGGAGTCGCTCTTTCTCCCACACGCGCACGTATAGGTTGAGATAGTCGAGGTAGGTAGGGTAGGCCTTGATCGGATTCTTCTTGTCGACTTGATCAAGGGTAAAGACACACTTGAGGAACTCCCAGGGATCTGATCTTATTTTCTTGAATCTCTGGAATAGCGCGTCTTCATTATCTAAGGCGTTTTCCGCCTGCAACTCCACGTCGACCCCGCTTCCGTCTCTTTCGCTTCACAACCGAACCTGGGTCCACTTGCCCGACAAACGAGTCTATTTGGCTAAGTGCCCCTGGAAACTTGGACTGAAGCCCGCCGCTTATTTGCTGGGCCAGGGTCTGCGTTTTCTCTTTGCGACGCTTTTTGCGTTCGCTCACGGTATGAGATGGCATTATTTCTTCTCCTTTTTAGCCTTGCGTTTCTTACGTCTAGCGGCTTTGGCTCCGGCGCCGACAGGTGGTGGACTGAGAGCGAAGTTGATACCAACAGCGAACGCTTTTTCAAGCCTTTTCCCAAATGACTTTTTCTTGCTCTTAGAGCGTTTCTTATGCGAACTACCAGGATGAGACGGCATTATTTTCTCCTCTACTTGAGCTTCTTTCCGGTTGCTTTACGTTTCCCCTTGCCCTTGGCTTTCTTCTTCCTAGGAAACATCTTTCTCAGGCTTTCATTCACCTTAGTGGAGAAGTCCTTTTTCCCACCGCCACGCCGCTTGGAGCGCTCCTTTGGGGTGTGTTTAGGCATTACTTCTTCTCCTCGTTCCTAGATTTGCGCTTGCGGTCCTGGCCGGATTCCAGCGTCACCTTGTTGAGATCGTCTTTGACTACCTCCATGGGTATCTTGATCTTCCTCACAGTGGTCACCGGCGGGCGTTTTATACCTCTTGCCATTATTCCTCCGTAAAATTATCCGGGACAGTCACCCATCCCGGCTTCAAAAAAATGTTCTATGGTCCGCTTGCACAGAAAACTTCTGTACCCTCTGCGATTGAAATTGGAATCGTGACTGTATATAGCCCGTTGGCGCCTGCACTGTAAACAAATGCACCCGCGCTATCGCCACCGCATCCAAAGGATTGTCCATTGTTATGTATTTGGCACAATTTAATACCTTGTCCGGAGTCGCCGCTCCCGTCCGTTGGGCATATGGATTGGCCACCAATGGGAGTTCTATTGCGATTTACACTGCCAGCCATTGTCAGAATTATTTTTCCGCCATCATAGTTTGCCTCATCAAGATGGATGATAGGTTGGCCGGAAAGGGTTTTATCAAGCGTTGCAGGGGCCGCAGATTTAAACCCAACCCTAAGTAACACTGTTGGTAACCTTCCAGCTGGTTCACTAAAACTGAGGGTTTCTCTGAGTTGCGTTGCCCCAGAGTTGTCCACGACTTGGTAACTAACGCTCACATTACTCAATCTCGGGCCAACTCCCATTATACTTGGATCGCACGGCACGCCTCCTAAACACCCACCCGCAGACACAGTTCCACATTGAAATCCTATTGCGAAATGATCCTCCGTGGGCAAAGCGCCAGCAACGGACACTGTAGCTCTCACGCCCAACGGACAATTTTCCAAATTACCGGCCTGGTTACTGACCTGCATCGAACCGTGCGTATCGATCATTGTTTGGGCTTTTGTTAAAAGCTTCATTACAGGCGCGGCAAAACAAATATTGGCCATCAAGACCAAAGCTAAAAGTAAGTGTTTCATTTTTTTTCTCCCATCGTTTTTAAATTGTACTTTGTTTACGAAATATCCACAAATTAGTTATCAGACCTCGACACCTCCAGCCAATGGCTCCCGGTCCAAATCAGGGAAAGTGTATCCCATTGCCCTGGTAACCAGTCAGCCGAAAGTTTTATTGAGCCTGCCGTTGGAACGCTCTGGTCATCTAACAACTCAAGTGGGTTTGCGCTTACCAAGATTAACACCAATGACTGCCCCTTGGTTTCGCCGATAGTTAATCGAATCGTTCGGTCTGTGGCTACTGGATCGTCACTTGTCAGCTTAACCAGTGAGAATTTTTTAACGCCCACAAGTTGTAAATCAGCGGTGACGCTTACACTTCTTGAAACACGCCCAAGCGCGTCAACTTCATAAGTACTGCCATTCCAACCAACATCAGCGCTCAACGCGAGAGAGAAGGTCAACATCAATAGGAATGTTTTCATTGTAGCGCCTCTTTAAGATAAATGCAGTGCCATGTAACAGTATCGGAGGCCGCTCCGGTTACCTGCGTTCTTAAATCCGCTCCCGAAGTATCATACGTCATCGAGTAGTTTGCTCCGGACTGAGAAAATATACTCACTGCCGTGCCGTTTATAGTCGCACTCCCGGAGGCTCTGCTTACACTCACCGCCTTTTTGAAAGTTTCAATGTTCGTTCCGTCTGCGTGGCAAGTTGTGGTGACTAGCCATGTTTGGCCATCAGCCGGTATTGTATGGGTTTTAATATTCGTTTCTGTCGCATCCGTGGTTACAACATCGGGGATATCTTCGACTAACCAAAAGTCTGTCGGGGCAAATCCGAGTGGGGTAAATCCTTTTGCAAGGCAAATCTGCGAAATAAGAATAAGTAATAGCAATCTCATCATGTTGCGTTCCTAGTTTTAATGGTTGTCTCGCAGCGATGTTCGACTGTTTCCCCGCTTGCGCCAGTCACTTGAGCCAGAATATTTGAGCCAGAGAGTACCGTGCCTATAGAATATGCCTGTGGCGTGTCAGCGAGGTTTGTTAGTAGAACATCGGAGCCTATTCTCACTGTCGTTGCCGCACCGTCTTTTCTGAATGCTGCACGAAGGAAAATAACGGCACCTTTTGATCCGTCGTTTTGCGTCGATTGACAATCCATTTCTATCATCACTACGTCATCGTTATTAAAGTCAGTCCCCGCAGTAAACGTTTTGATTGTCGTGGTTGTCGCATCGGTAGTTTGGACTGTGCTCACTGGCGCGCCGCTCGAAGGCAGGTTGCCGATTTGAACTCTTTTCTTAACATTACTTGCAGCCGAATCTTCAATTATTAAAAAATCACCTGAGACAGGAACTGTCTTTTCAGTAATTGCCGAAATTTCCGAAGCTACGTTATCGTGTATCGCATCCGCATCAGCCCCGCCGCTTGCTGAAGTATCTTTCCATACCGCCGCCGCTGCCGTCGCGTCCGTGCACATGTAGGTTTTATCTGCGGTAGTATCGATCCAACTAGAACCTACCGCATATCCCGCACCAGTATCATCGGAAGCGCCTGGCGCCACGCTTGCCGATAGGTTTTGCTTAAGGTCTGGAACATTCCCAAGACTGACTTGCGATTTTGTAACTGTATGTGGGTTGCTCGTTAGCGCAGTGTGTGGAACGTTATTATCATCGATGTTCGTAGCGCCTTGGTCGGAAGTCCAATCAAGATGCTCATCGGCGACAAATCCCGACAATAGATCGTGATCTACAGTGTCGTTTCCGGAACTTTCGTGCTGTGAAGCATGCTTATTCGCGTTATCGCGGGGAACTTTTGCTCCGAAGGCAATCGAACAAGTGAGAAATAAAATCAAAAAATATTTCATTTAACTAACCCTATTAACGAATGTGGCACATTCCCATGGGACCGTTTGGCTACTTGCGCCTGTTACCTCAGGACTTATTACGTTACCGGTCAAATCTACGTCGGTCGAATAAGCTTGCGGTGTATCCATTTTTTCATGAATAGTCGTTATGGAACCAATAGCGACGACAGAGCCGCCCACTTCTCTTCTAAACGTTCCGATAAAATAACTTCCATAACCCTTATCTCCCGCCGTGGCGTCTGTTCTTACAGCACTACATTTTTGTTCGTAGAAAATTGTTTCACCTTCAGCTACTGTTACAGCAGCGTCAGTCACTAAGACCGGAGTGCCGTCCGTAGTGGTTACTTCTCCCTTTTGAGCATCTTCAGCCAAAATCCCAAGCAAGTTATCAATCCCGGCAAGGTGCGCTGACAAATCATCGTCTGTATTGGCTTCAGGTATTGTCGAATCCCTCGTATAAATATTAGGAACGAAGCTAACCTCTAATTGATCCGCATCAATGGGATCAGAGCCCCCATCAATATGTGTGGCAGCATGGGCTGCGACTCCTGCGCCTGCAACGGGAACCCAATTACTGCCATCAAATTCTAACCGATCATTCGAAATGGGCGGTGTAGTTGTAACGTCTACATCCGAATGAGCATCAATGCTGCCCGTTGCGTTTGATGCGTTGGTTGTCATCTGCGTCTGGGCATTTGATGATAGCGTATTTAAAAACCCAATCTGAGCGTCGCTTGTCCCGTCTGGGCTTTCGATATATTCGCCCGAGCCGTTGCTCACTGCGGCGAGATTGCCAGCATTTCCAGTCACGCCAATTGAACCAAAAAATACTGAATCCGAAGTTCCCAATCCTAAATTCGTTCTCGATGTAGCCGCACTTAAGACATCGGAAAGATTATTTGCCGCGATAAGTCCAGCATCGATTTGGGTTTGGACATTCCCGGTCAGGGTATTCAAAAATCCTATTTGTGCATCAGTTGTCCCTGCGGGATCTTCGACAAAGTTTCCAAATACATCGGTTACGACCGCCGCACTCCCAAAATTTCCACTGGCAAAAATAGTGCCGAAAGATACAGAATCGGTTATGCCCAAGCCTAAATTGGAACGGGCTGTTGGTTTCGAAAGGACTTCGGAAAGGTTATTTGAGATTCTAAAAGTATCGTCTAACGCACTTTGATGATTCTCTGTGGCGCCATCGGCGGCAAACTCAAGCTCGGCGATGCTCACTACGAGATTCGCCTCTATGTCAGCAGAGGCATTCCATTGTGCAACGGCCAAAGTCCCAGCCAGATCCGCATCTAACATTCTGACGGCGACTCCCAGGGAATCGTGCTTGTAAATGTCCCCGTCCGTCTTGGCATGAAGCCCTGTGTGGGTTGTAAATCGAGTGGACGGTGTAGAGCTTTGTTCGAAAAATTCTACCTGCCTGACGCCAAGCAGGGCCCCCCCATTGAGAGTGGGTTCATCAGCGTGTTTCTGGACGGCCAACTCAATTCCGCCCGCATCGGCACCGTCTACAATAAATCGGATTCGTCTAGCGCCCCCAGGATCACCAGGACTTCTTTCATGGACAAATAAATCTTCCCTGTTGTGGCCAGGAAGGACCCCGGCAGCTAGAGGAACAAAGAAGGCACTGAAATCATCAGCCGCCGTGTTAAATATGGCCCCCATTAGAAGGCCGATTCCGCCAGCCGTGCCCGATGCGAAAAAACCATAGAGTTCACTTGAGGTCCCGAAAAGAATAGAGCCGGGAAAACTAAAGGCTCCTGCTGAAAAAAGTGAGGAATCTCCGACCTGCATATAGTCTTGGACGTAGATATGCGCTGGCCTATTTTGAGTTGTGCCCCCATCGGGTGAGCCAATATCTGAGACCCCATCAGTTACGGCCAGGAAATGGCCGCTATCGTCCATGAGCCAACCGCTTCCCTGAATTCCTTTCGCACCACCGTCACCGCGAACGACTTGGTTATCCGGGATGCTACCGGCCGCGGTTACATCTCCGGTCCCGCCCGGAGGCGGCCCACCACCACTGGACGTGGTGTCAGCTCGGAGAACCGTGAGGAAAAACGCTGTGAAGACAACAATAAGAAGAAAAGAAAATCTCATGGCGCCCCTAAAGGTTTTGGCTCACCCACGCTCCGAAATCCGTTTTACCTGGCAAGGATTCGATCTTGGGCTCCGAAGGAGTGACATCAATGGTCTTAGCTCCTTCTTCGACCTTCGGTTCTGGATCCTGGGTTTTCCCGTCCAATTTTTCAAGAAAAAGTTTCAGTAAATTCCCACCGATATCATGGGGCTGCGCGGCTTTGCCGGCATGGCGGTCCATGAAGTCCTGGGCGCAGTTCACTTTTATAGCGTCTCGAGTGTCGGTATGCATCATGATATCGAGTTGGGTCTCAATGGCCTGTGGGAAGATGTTGGAAAATATTTCCTTATTCTCCTTGCGAAACATCTCATATTGGAGCCGCTTGACCTCTAGTTTGATCTTGTCATCGCCACACAGAAGCTGAGTGATCCGCTGAAGGGTGTACCCAGTCAACTTGGCTATCACTTTACGCTTCGCACCGCTCGCTGCCATATACGCCACGATCCTGTGGCGGTTTTGAACGTACTTGCCCGGAACCAAGGGTTCTGGTTTATCTAACAAGTCTTGGCTTTCTGAATTCTGCTCGTCCACCTGTACTTTGTATCTTACAATAGGAGTTGAAGGGAACCAACACGAATGGCCATCAATAAAATTACCATAAATGCCAGCCTTCAGAACCTGCTGGGTGATGATCAGAGTTTTGTGGCGCCCCAAAAGGCGGTGCTCCATGTTAAGAATGACCGTTCCTTCATCCACGGTGACGAGGTGATCCTACCTTTCGACAAAACCGTGGTCTTTGATGCCAATGGAGATGCCAGCATTGACATAATTGAAACAGAGACCGTGGGGGAGAAGCTCGAGTTTTTTATCGAATACCCAGATGGCAGGTCAAAGAAGGTAATTTGGTTTGAGCCATCCGTCTTGCCCGACAGCTCACCAATCGAATTGACGCAGGTCACATCGGTGATAGACCAAGATTTCGGTTAATTTATGGAGTTGTGCTCATAGACTACGTGAGTCAAGGCTTCATCCTCCCCATCTTCCTGCGGCAGGGGAATCATTTTTGGCCGACAGATGCAATCCGGTATGCACTCATGGCTTTTCTGGCCCTTCGGAATCAGGTGGATCTGATGGACTTCCGTAATTGAAGGCTCCATGGACTAATTGTCCCAGTATTTTTCCTGGAGGCAATGCTTGTTTTCCGACTGATTTCTGCAAGACGGCGAAACAAGTCTTTCGAAGCTGCGCATGAAAAGCAGTTGAATCCGAGCGATTGGCGTCTTCACAAAGCATATCCCAAGCACCAAATTGAGAAACGACTTCGACACCGAAAGTTCCAACTTCATCAATCAGGTCTCCCGGCCATGATTCGGCAGTCCGAGACCAAATATATCCCCTCTCTCTCACGCAACGCATAATATTTCGAGCCAAGCGATCTGCCGCTCCGTCTGTATTTGAACCCAAATTAAGCGCCGCGATTAGGGCTGAAGGTAGCGGCATCCTGGTATTTTCTGGATTTGTTCTATAAAGCCCGAAGGCTTGCTGCAAAGACTCCAAAGGAACTTGTTCAGTATCTTTCGCGTAGAGTTTTAGAGTCTGCTCAGACGCCCGACTCTGGAAGTATTCCGCCACGATCATCCAAAACTTTAGGTGGTCTTCCATCTTGGTCTCCCTTGATCATTGCCCAGCGCTCGTCCGATATGGATTGCTGAGAACTTTTAAAGCCTGTCCCAGAGTAGACTCCCTCGAGGATCTCTTGCGCCTTATCTGGCTTCATCACGAAGTCAAAGCTGGCGTTCCATCCTCTATCGTTTTGGCCAACGAGAAAAGGAGTGGAGTTGATCTTCTCAATCACATTGAACCAGAAGGTGCGATCGGGTTGCTCTTTCCACCTTCTGACCGCGGCTTTGAATCTTCGCGAGGAAGGGCGCATGTGCTTGACCCTAGGCAGGCGTGGGTGAGCTTGTTTGTTCCAAAGCTCTGCCAGAATCGCAGGGCCGTCTACCGTTTTCAAAGACATCGAAGCAGATGCGGACAACGCGATATCTGGCGGCAGCTCAATAATTATGTAAGCTCTTCCGGTTTCGGGAATGTTCAATGTCGCGTTGAGAGGGAAAGAAGCCATGAAGTGAAACACCGTATCTAGCGTTACTTGAAAACGCAAGGGTAATCAGGCAGGAAAAGACCGACGAGTTCGCTTCGGCGGAACGGGCGGATCTTGACGAAAGCATTTCGCTTCACGGCCGACTCCACATCTCTGACCTGTGGACCGCCGCCGCCAGCCTCTATCATGCGCCGCTCGTCCAGGAGAAACGCACAGTGCGTGACGTGCTCTTCGCTACTGCCATAAAAAGCCAGGGCCCCAGTCTCGGGCTCTGCCAGGCCGGAGCCGTTGTGGGCAAAATACCCGTAGAGTTGCTGCGCCGTCATATCATTGGGCGGGGCGGCACCCGCAGTCTTAAGGATTTCGATAATCAAACCCGAACAATCGAGCCCCGAAAAATCGTCGCCGCCCCACAGGTAGGGTATCAGATGGAAGCTAAGCGCAATGTCTCTGAGAAGTCTCAATGGCTGGTATAATACCCGAGTTAGAATAAATGCCAAAGCGAAGTGAGACCGTGGGTCGGGATTGTAGATTTTCCCGGCCCACGTTAGACGAAAGGAATGTGCCATGTCACAACACAAAGAAAGAATCAAGGTCCTAAAGCATGAGCTAGTGAACCGCGGGTTGGATATTATCGATCGGAGGCTCGGTCGGCTCAAGCGGCGATGGTTGGTTCTCATGCCGTGGCTCAGGAATAAATGGTTGCTAAAAAAAGCTGAGTATCTTGAGGAACAGAGCAAGTAATCTAGGCTTTCTTGCTTCTTTTCTTTCTGGTCGGTAGTTTCGTGAGCTTAGTGCCCCTTAGCTTGAGTTTTGCATCTTGCGGGGACAGACCAGTTGCTTTGGTGGACTTTCCGGCTGCGACGGCTCCAAAAAGTCTGGCTTGAACTCTGGATACCGGCTTCTTCGCTCGTTTTCCTGGCATTTTACCCCCTTAAAACGATTACCGCCGCAATTGCACATCGAAGTCGAGGACTCCAGAAGACAGCCGCAAGATAGACATTTCCAACTTATAGGCATCAATCGATCTTCTTACAGATAAAACCCAGCGCAAGCAAGGTTAAACACAGTATGATCATTGATTTCGTGATTACGGTATCCCAAAAGGAAAAATAGTCTTCCACTTGGTTATATTGTGAAATAAGGACTGGCCTGGAGTCAATCGCACCCCCTTCAACCAGTTTCGCATGTTTTCAATATATTCTGGTTGGCCGTCCGTCTCCAGCACTTCTCTGATCACCTTCTCGGCGGATTCGAGGCGGGCTATGAGGTAGTCAACGTCTTGTGTACGAACCTCCTGATAGCCATTCCAAGGCCTGCGTGGGGGTTCTGCCGCTTCTAAAAATCGTTTCTTTATCTCCTCAAGTCGTTTCACTCACCCCCCCTTAGCCAGTCGCGGGCCTGCTCAAATGGATCATCGTTACCTTCCATCAATTCACTTTGGTCATATTCGTACACTCCATCGCGCACCCCCCAATCATATAATTTTTGAATCACCTTCTGGGCGGATTCGAGTAGGGTGAAGACAAGTTTCAGATCTTCGTGCAATTGCCTATTGCATTCCTCGCCCACCGCGCAACACGGATTATTCGGTGAACTCAAAAGTAATGCTCGTTTCTTTATCTCCTCAAGTCGTTTGGTCATAAAACACCCACTATTTCGAGAAGTTTCCAAACTCCAAGAGCCATCAAAGCAATAAGGAATGCGTAATAGGTTAGTAGTACCGGGCCTTCCCATTTATTCACATCCTCAAGTCGTTTGGTCATAGCCCATCCTTTTCAATTTCTCTTTCCCGTGAATCAGTCGGATTAGGTGGTAGGAGATGAAGCCCAGCCTTCTGGTGTACTCCCAAGTGAAGCATGGTTTTCTTTTGTCCACTTTGGGGTCGGCGTATTGTGTGACTGTCCGCCACTCATAAAACCATCCATTGCGTTTCCATGGGAAGGTTGTTGTTCCAAGGGCAACGCTAGCGTGCTCCCTCGCACGGTTTTTCTTTTGTTGAAATTCGTGGAACCTACTCACTACATCAATTCTCCAAACTTGGCGTTGTATTTAAAGCGCCAAGCGCATACTTCACACATTTCGTTTGTGCGCCGACCTTCATCGCCTTTACAGAAAGCACCCTCATCATCTGCGCAGTTAAAATCCTCCGCTTCCCTCACCGCTTCGAGGAGGGCGATGTATTCATCATAGCCGACTAATACGCATCCAGTTTCATCAAGTGCTATTGTCGAGTCGTCAATTTCCTTCGCAACAAATTTCAGAATGTTGGTCATTTTAAAATCCCCCCGCATCGAAGGTGCTACCTTCACGATTGCCTGACTTTCGCCTCGGTGCGCCCGTGGGTCCGTCGACTAACCGATCGTCACCGGCCACGGAATGCGGGGCCAAAATCATCCCTTCCCCTCTAAGATTGATTTGATTCTTCTTAGCGCCGCGCCTGCCTCTGGGAAATGGACCTTTGCAAATTCCAGAATATTCAACGCTTCATTCAACGCCATACTCATCCTCTCGTGGTCT
>SDBT01001508.1_pt1 | contig 41169 bp, 33 predicted proteins | sample 2277101 | NCBI WGS metagenome assembly SDBT01 (sample SAMN10404973, study PRJNA504765) | marine sediment metagenome | isolation source: marine sediment core GS10_PC15, 103 cmbsf | place: Arctic Ocean: Southern Knipovich Ridge | collected 2010 | reverse complement strand
TATTGGATCTCTTTTTTTTATTTAAAATTATGTCAATTCCTATAACAGAGCCAAAAAGAACAGAGCGCAAAAAAAGTGTGCTACAACAGTGCTATTTTTTTGTCATTTAGTGTCCATTTGTGGCTATTTCTGTCCATTACTATCCATTTAGATATTGGGATTTTGAGCCTAATTTTTGCTTTAAAAAACAACAAATCCCCGACGATAAACACCATTTGCCGACGAGGAATTATTTTAGTGGGCGATGGCAGGCTCGAACTGCCGACCTCTGCCGTGTGAAGACAGCGCTAATATCAATTTTGTCGAGGGTAATTCAGAATTTTATGCCCTCTGTATCCACAGAAAGCGTATCCACAATGGCTAATTTTTTTCTAAAAATTTTATTGGATTGTGTGTGAGGTTTATTCATCACAACAACACCCCGGTCTAAGTAAGTTGAAATTCCGAAAACCGTTGAAAAAATGGTTTTATTAAATAATTGTTAGTTATTCATATTATAAACTAAATTTGTTTATCGAGCTATAAAGCAGATATTTACAGATACACATATTTTTGTCCTAACCAACAAGGAAGAAAGCTATGAAACTATTATTTCTTTTTTTGTTACCAGTCACCTTATTTGTTGCGTGCAAGAAAGACACTCCAAAAGTACTTCTCTTCATAACAGATGGATCACGCGATTTGGAATTAATGCTCACTAAGGAAGTCGTCGTTATGAAAGAAATTCTTGAGCAATCAAGTTTTAAGATCATAATAACCACGTTGACTGGTGAAACTATTTCAGCGGATTCTGGCGGAATAAAACCTGATTTAAAACTTAGCGATGTCAATATTGCTGATTATGTAGGTTTCATTTTTCCATGCATGGCGCCTCCTTGGGAAAAGATAAATAATCTGGATCCGGAAGTAATCACAATCGTCAAAAAAATATCAAGGGAAAACAAACCGCTGGCAGCTCAGACCCTATCTGTAGCGAACTTTGCCAAAGCAGGTATTCTTGTCGATAAAAAATATGCTTTTACAATAAATCCCGATGTGATTGAGTATCCAGACTTTAAAGGTGGCATTTACAGCGGAGAGGGTGTCATACAAGATGGCAATATTATTACATCAGGAACCTGCCCATGGAAAACGAGAGAATATGGAGTCCCAGATGGCACCCGGAAGCTTACTCAATTACTGATCAAAGCCATTAGTGAAAATTCTATTTAGAAGTTATTTTACCCCTGCGGTGTGTAAGTGTGCTTTATATATAATAAAGACACCCAGCCTACCAATGGCGTGGGTGGGTAGTTGTGTACGATGATTTGTGTACGATTTTTTGTTCTGCTTAATTTTGCAACATCTTTGCAGCAGTCTCACGTAAATAAACTACATCAGATTCATCAGCTATTTTTAAAAGATCGTCTTTGCCAAGTGGCGATAGAAGAAATTCACATATTTCATTAATATTTATGTGCCCAAAATGTATTTTTTGAAGTTCTGATTGAGATTCAATCGTACTCCCTTTCCTTCCTACAAAATTAAATGATTTATTGAATTTATTTGTCTTTATTTCAATTATATATTTTAATTTTTTCCAAGTACCGGTTGTATATGGTTGAGTAAAGTCATATATTTTTACAAATATCTCTAAAACTTCATAATTATTATTTAAAATTTTATCTTTTGGAATAATTTTTAATGCACCAATCGCTGCTAAGTTATGTTTAGTTTTATTATTTTGGTTGATTATCTCAATTATCTGTTTATAAAATTCTTGCCCATTTAAACCATTGAGCGCAAAAAATCGTGGTTCCAAGTATTTTGCATTTTTAGCAATATCAAATAATAGCTTTTGGTCAGTTATTTTTTTTACAGTAGTAATTCGCACACTCCAATCTGTATCATTTTTAGCTATAACTGCTAAGATATTTTGATCAGCTATTTTCTCAACAGCAGCTTTTCTGCAATAACCTTCTGTATTATTTTTAGCAATATCTACTAAAATATTTTGATCAGTTATCGTTTCTACAGCAGCTTTTCTAACACTCCAATGTTTGTCATCATTAGCAATATTTGATAAAATATTTTGGTCAGTTATTTTTTCTACAGCATTTTTTCTTGTAGTATTATAAAGAGCATTTTTAGCAACATCTGCTAAGATATTCTGATCAGTTATACTGTTAAAGGTAACATCTCTAAACCGATGACTATTATCATCATATTTCAATAAGTCTGCTATAATACTTTGGTCAGTTATTTTTCCTATAGCAGTTTTCCTTATAGCTTTATTTTTGTCAATTTTAGCAATATCTGCTAAGGTATTTTGATCAGTTATTCTTTTTACAGCAGTCAATCTAATCCCCTGATCTTTATCATTTTTAGCTATATGGTTTAACTTTTCACACGATTGCACAAGGCCTTTTGAACATTCTAAAGCCAATTTATCAACTTCCGCAGAATTAGATTGTGCTAAAGCCATATTAAGTGAGTAAATGACAAGAATTATAATTAAGAAATACTTCATTTTCATACTAATATTCCTTTGTAATACTAAATTATAATTTACGAATAATAGTAGATTAAATTTTCTGTCTAAATTATTTTGACATAATCAACGCTCTGTATTTAGAAAGAATTTTTACCCTGTGGTGTGCAAGCGTGCTTTATATATATAAAAGACCCCCCGCCTACCAATGGCGTGGGTGGGTGGTTGTGAATGATGATTGTATTGGTTTCATAATCAGTTACCACTGATCTCTTTTATATAGTCAGCTCGGTTAGAACTTTTTTCATAAGTAAGTAGATTAAACTTTTTATTAATATTATTTAGTTTATTTATATTGACTTTGGCTACTTTAATAATTGTCCGTTTGGCGAATCTATTTTCATCCTTATTTTTGATTAAAATATTAAATCTTATAAAAATAATCTGATAAATACTATGAATTGTAAGAGAATACAAAAAAGGTATATAATATGTGGTTAGTATTATTGGTAATAGGAATGATTTTATTGTGTCAAAATTGAATATTCCATCTAAATCAATAACTGTCCTATATAGCGTATACGCTACTAGCATTAATCCAATTATAGCCAATATATTTTGTAACACATTGCCTACAATACCATATTTTTTATCGGTTTCTGAAAATGTGTTTACAGCAATAATTAAAACTAATATTGGAAAAAATATTAATTCTGTAATAAAACTAAAACTGTAAAAATTTATTACAAATTCAACAAATATAGTTAATTTAAATCCATTAAGGATAGTCTTTGTAAAGTACCTCGTACTTTGATCTCGTACATTGCTAATATTTACCATTAATACTAAAGCAATTGAAAAGAACCAAAATATAAAATCTTTTGTGTTCCATATCTGCACTTTGATGGATAGTAAAACAACCGGAATAAAATAGATTGCTAGTATGCTATATATAACTAAAAATCGCTTATGAAATGCTATCTTTATAACATTAATTAAAGATACCCGAACTTTATGATCTCTAATTGCATAAATAGTAAATATTGATAACCATATTAGTACAGAGAGTTCTCTATTGCTGAATATGTTTAATATATCATTCAGTTCTGTGTTCAGTCTTATCGTGTCCTTTAATCATTGCTTCAATAAAGTTATTCATATACTAATCTGCAAAAAATATTTAATGAATATTTTATAAATTTACTGACGAACTGATAATATAAATACCTTTTTATTGTTTCCACAATTTATGTATCCACAATCTGGTATTATTTGACTACATCTAATTTTGCAACATACTTTTTGCGGTTTCACGCAAAAAAACTACATCAGATTCATTAGATATTTTTAAGAGGACGTCTTTACTTAAATGTGACAAAATGTCTTCGCAAATTCCGTTTATATCTATAACTATGAAATCCATATTTTTAATCAGAGATTTATCCGCTCCTGCAACTCTAAATGATTTAGAGAATTTTTCTGTTTTTATCTCAATAATACATCGTAATTCTCCAATTTTACTCAAATACCATCCCCCAAAGGTCGATTGTATTTTTTGAAATCCGTAGTCTAATGTTACATTTATTATTAAACCTTTATAATTGTTTTTTAAGATTTTGTCACTTGGAATAATTTTTAGTGCACCAATTGCTGCAAGATCACGTTTAGTTTCCTTATTTTGGTTGATTATCTCAATTATCTGATTATAATACTTTTGCTCATCTAAACTATTGACTGCAAAGTATTGTGAATCTGTATAATTTCCATTTTTAGCAATGTCAAATAAAAGATCTTGATTAGTTATCTTTTTAGCAGCAGCTACCCTAACATCACTATTTGCATCATTTTTAGCAAAATTTGATAAGATATTTTGATCAGTTAAATTTTCTATAGCAGCTATTCTAACATCACTATCTTTATCGTTTTTAGCAATATCTGCCAAAACTTTTTGATCAGTTATTTTTCTAACAGCGGCTTTTCTAACATCACTATCTGTATCGTTTTTAGCAATATCTGCCAAAACTTTTTGGTCAGTTATGTTTTCTATAGCAGCTTTTCTAACATAACCCTTTATATCGTTTTTAGCAATATCTGCCAAAACTTTTTGGTCAGTTATGTTTTCTACAGTGGCTTTTCTTATCCAAGAATATGTATTGTTTTTAATAATATCTGCCAAAACTTTTTGGTCAGTTATGTTTTCTATAGCAGCTTTTCTAACATCACCATCTATATCGTTTTTAGCAATATCTACCAAAACTTTTACATCAGTTATTTTATCTAAAGCAACTATTCTAACATCATTGTACATATCGTTTTTAGCAATATTTGCTAAAATACTTTGATCAGTCATTTTATCAATAGTAGCAGTATATAGTGCGATTCTTCTTTTCTTAGCGGCTCTTTGAATATTTGGATATGTATTATCTTTAGCAATATCTACCAAAACTTTTACATCAGTTATTTTTTTTACAGCAGCAAGTCGTACACTCCAAATTTTGTGATTTTTAGCAATATCTACTAAGAATTTTTGGTCAGTTAATTTTTCTACAGCAGCGTTTCTAACATCACTATCTTTATCGTTTTTAGCAATATCTGCCAAAACTTTTTGATCAGTTATTCTTTCTACAGCAGCTCCTCGTACCTTTTTCCGCATATCATTTTTAGCAACATCTACTAAAATATTTTGATCAGTTATTCTTTCTACAGCTGCCTTTCTAATGTATGCATTGCGATCACTAAGAACAATTTGTTTCAATTTTTCACAAGACTTTATATGCCCTTTTGAGCATTTTTGTGCCAATTTTTCAACCGTTTTAATACTAGATTGTGCAATGGCATTATTGAGAGAGAATGTGGCAAGAATTATAATTAAGAAATATTTCTTTATCATATTAATATTCCTCTGTAATACTAAATTATAATTTACGAATAATAGTAGATTAAATTTTCTAATTAAATTAGTTTGATGCTATCCATTCTTTTCATATAAAAAATTTATTTCCCCCCTGTTTTACGAATATGATAATGATAAATCCTATAATATATCATTTAAAGTGGTTTTAACTAGTACTTTAGATTTTATATTATTTTTAATTGTTAATAAGTGGGTAATATGATATTTAATATTTTTAATTATTTTTAAACCCATTTTATTACTTTCTGAAAAGCATTGATTTGTTGCCTTATTTAAGGATTCAATCATGCAAAGGACAATAACAATGATAATGTGGTTCTCAATTCATTTGAAAGAATACCTGTCTTTTGGCTTAATATTTCTATTTCTCCTATCGAGAGCCAAATACCATGGTCTGTACTCAAATTCTCTGGTGATTTTTTCCATTGACCTAAAATATATTTGCATGAATTCTGATAAAATCTACCACCTTCATCGCTCTGCTCAATTTTACAAATAACGCTGATATTCTTTAATATATTATTGATGTCGTTTTTGTTGCTTTTAAATGTTCCGGTACCAGTTTGGAAAGATGGTCCAAGTTCTATGTGATTTGTAAATCCTAATTCCGGATAAGCCTTTAAATAAAACATTGCTGTATTATTAAAAATAGAAAATACTAGAAGAGAGTATTCCATTGTTGATCCAACTAAAAGAGGTTGTTTCCACCGTTTTACTTCCCGTTCTTGAAAAGAAATATCGAAATATGAAATAATTAGATTGTTGTTCTTGTCAACTATTCCTGAATTAACAATAGAATGTTGCTTCATTTCCTTTAAGGGGATTATTTCATAAGATGTATTGTACTGATTTTTTATTTTTGTTAAAAACTTTTGTGTATTTTTTAAAAAATTTCTACTTTGTAACTGATAGGAGTTATTAAGCAGTTCGGATAATGTATTATTAAGATGTGAATTAATAAATATTTTTTCAATATTTTTAGTTAATAAATACCAGCTACCTGAGCTAATAACGGACCTGGCATCAGTATTTATTGTATAATTTTCTCTAAGTATTTCCTTTAATTCCTCATTATTTATCCAAAAATAATTCTTATTGTGGGGTTTAAATTTAGCCTTAGTTATTGTCTTACAATTTCTATTAAACTTATTTACAAATCTATCCCCTTGCTCAGATCCCATCATATCTAATATCAAATTGTCTGTACCATTAAAGTATTGTAGATATTTTGTTTTTTTTCCACCATGAACCCGCTCATAATTTGATTTAGTAGCCTGAACAGTGGGAGCTAACTGATAATAATTTATATTACCAGGTTCAGGTTTATTTTGTACTAGCCAATGTGTATCATGATTATTTTTGGTAACAATAAAACCTAATAGTCCAATTTCCTCTTGCTTAATCATAATATGTTCTATATCATTATGCTTGACGCAGACTATCGAAAAATATCTATTACTCATATGTCTAAGAGTATCATAGTCCATGACCCATTCTGAACAGTCTTCATAAGATATGTCTATTACAGGTTGGTTTTTATTCATTATAATAAATATTTTACAATTGAATCAGCATTTAATGTTGGATACCCGCTGTCCGATACTATTTCAAAATAATTTAGCTCTAGTAATTTAGCCAAGGTTTTTTGAACTAGTGGTTTTTTTATATTTATTGGTTGCACAAGGATTACTTTGGATTTTGGTTTCATCCAGATTAGATTAGCAAATTCTGCTCCTCTTATTCCTACAATTCCTTTGCAATTTTGGAAGGATATTATTTGTTCAATTAAAGTATGATTTCCGGGTTCAAAAATATTAATAGAAATACCATTATTTCTTAAATTTTGGACTGCATCTTCAATCCCAATTAACTTGCGTCTGGCTGTTCCATAAGTAGGAACTTCAGCTTTCATTCCGACCTTATAAAATTTGGGTTGTGATGAGCGCTTTAATACTAGATAACTATCTGCATATGATTTAATTTTTAAAGATGTAACAGGATCGTTAAATTTAACAATTAAAGTTGTTTTTAATCTTAATATAGATTTTAAGAGATCAGACTTATGACGGCTGTATTTAAAGAAAATAAAAAAAAGATTCTTTATATATATTTTTATATATGTTTTTGAAAATTTGATATGTTCAATTACTGCAAAATTTCTTAACCAAATATCCCATCTTGGAACAATAATATTAGTAATATCATATTCATTATATAAGGAATCAGATTCAATTATTTTATAATTAAATTTGCAAATAGATAAAACTTCATTTATCAACTTATTCATTACTGGTCCACATGATCGAAAAATATATATTTTACTTGTTTTTTTTGAGGACTCATTAGATTCAATGATCAGAATTTCATTTACTGCAGGTAATAAATATCCCCACATAAAATGCCAGAAATGCTCAGGTGAACCAAATTGTATGTCGTTATCAAACTTTAAATAATAGATTAGTGACATATTTTATGCTTTTTCAACTTCTTTTAATATAAGCGGAACATCTTAATAAATCGTGTACTGATAATTTTAGATTCACCGTTTACCGAATCTCAATAATGCGTAAAAACACTATAATTCGTAGATATTATTAAAACATACTACGATAATGTGGTTTTATTATCAATATTAAATTTTTCTAAAAAATTATTTAGGATTATGTGTGGGATTGTCTCACCACAGCACCCTACCCCCGTTTAAGTAAGTTGAAATTCCAAAATCCGTTGAAAAAATGGTTTATATACGATGTTTTATGTACGATTTATGGTGTTATTTGACTTTATTTGACATCATTTGACTTAATCAGTCTTTTGTCTTAAAACACAAAACCCCGTCATGAAACGGGATTTATTGAGGGTGGGCGATGGCAGGCTCGAACTGCCGACCTCTGCCGTGTGAAGACAGCGTGATACGAGGAGAGAATTTAAAAGTGTGCTACAACAGTGCTACACTTTTGTCCATTAGTGTCCACTTGTGTCCACTAAAATTGAATATTATGAGTTTTTGGTACACTCAAATTAAGCCTTTTGTTTTGGTACACGTTTTTGGGACTATTTGAACAATTCTGTTTTTTGCATTCCCAGAAAGTGTATTTATAATGTTTAATTTAATGTAAAAGCGGATATATACTCGTTCGCTACCGTGATAAGAATAGTTCTGGCGTATCCATAGAATATCTATCCAAAATAGATATATTTAGAAAATAGAATTAATTTGGGAAGGAAATACCACGTCCCATGATAAATATAAAAAATACTAACGAGATTAATCCCATACTCATCCAGGCATAACTTCTATTAATAGGTAGAAATTTGGTTTCCTTAACAATCTTTTTATTAAAAGGCCAAAACCGTAGTAATAGCATCCATATAAGAAACCAACCTGAAGTACCGATAGCTCCCATGATCATCATGTACAATTGGTCTGTTTCATATAAAATCAGACCAGAAAGACTCATTAATATACAAGTTAGCCAGGGTATAAATGTTATTTTAGTTATTCTCGATTTTTGTGTTTTTTTATCCTTACCGATAAATTGATGCCAATGTTTTGTAGCTAGATGAAATCCCAGTAACACAATGATAATTCCAAAAGTGGTAACTATCACTTTCCAAAACCATAAAGGTTCCAACGCCTTGATAAAATTTGCCCAGTCTAAGGTTGGACCAATAAACCATCCAATCATATAGCTACCTGAATGAAAAATGTTTATAGTCATAAAGAGCCATAAAAAGAATATGGTATTTGGTTTTTTGATTGTTTCCTTTCTTAAAAGTAGTAGCGCAAAAAATCCAAAGATCAGATTAGCCAATGATCCTGCTGCAATAACAAGCTTGTTTCCCCAAAGAGAGGTAATTTCAGTATGGTGACACCACATAGTGCTGATGCTAATAATTTTCCCACCTGAAAGAATTACTGCAACACCATGGCCTAGCAACTCATGGATAACAGCCTTTAGTACCCACACAATTGTTGAAATCATAAAAATTGTAATTATATCTATCGAAAAATGACTATTCTGTTTGTTAATGTTTTCCATTGGTTAAATACTCCCTAAATATCATATCAAATTAGGCTGAATTATTATTAATTACTGAATCAAGAAAAACCACAGACACTTTAAACCTTTCATAAAACTTGTCAGAGTGTCCACCTTTAAAAGGCTGAAATCCAATTTGTAATTGTTTCGGCTAATTCTTCTCTAACATTTGTAAATCCATGGTTAGTGTCAAAAACTTTAATTTTTACATGCTCTGCGTTTAATTCCTGAAGCTTCCGATACAAAGGGAGGATATGGTCTTCGAGTACAATATTCTGATCTTTCCATCCACCCAATAACAGGATATCCCTGTCTTTTAAGGCATCCGCATGTTTTACCAGGTCATAATTATTCTGATTATTTATAAAATTATCGAATGCTGAATCTATATCGATGTCACGTTTTATAGGTCCTTTGGGATACGTGGTTTCTTTAATCATTTGATAAAACATTTTGTAGAATTCCGGGTCAGATTCAAACCTTCGGGCAAACACCGATTCATCAGCCCCGGCTATAGAAATAATTCTCTTAATTTCAGGATTATAAATTGCAGCTGTTAATGCCATTGCCCCTCCATAACTCCACCCTCCTGCAACAATATTAGTAGTGTCTATATTAAAGTTTTCGATATTTTCTTTCTTCTTTAAAAAAACATGGGCTGCTCCGACATCCACCATGGAATTTTCAAAACTACTTGTTCCTTCACTGCTATGTGTTCCCTGAAAATTAAATATCAATACATTAATTCCTGATGAGCTTAATTTCTTTCCCAAGCCAAATATATCCCCTTCACCGCCGGGCATTCCTGGTAGTAAAATGAAGGTTGGGTATTGAGCATCGCCAGATGCCTGATAAAAATCTGCATTCAATTTATTGCCATTGCTATACAAATCTATTTTTACCGGTGTAATTTGAGACCACGCATTGCCTGTAAATATTCCCAGTATTAGTACGATAACCAATATTTTTATACGATCCATATTGTTAGGCTTTATTAGTTTTATCATTGTATGTTTATCCATTTCAAAGCTAGTTTTAAAATTTCGGGGTCAATTGTATGTCCACCATCAAAAGAGTGAAAACTAACATCGTAACCATAACTGGTAAGGACTTCTTTTGATTTCACGCCATAGTCATATGGTGGGGTTTGATCTTTCGTCCCATGCGCTATAAATACCCGTAATGTTTTGGCAGGTTCAAGATATTTCTCTTCTAACCAGTCAGGGGCATATTCACCGGCAAAAGGATTTCTGAGAGGTTCATGAATTGCTGGTCCGGAAAGGCAAATGATACCTTTATAAAGCTGGGGACACTGGAGGCCTGCTATGTAAGTGAAAATTGCGCCCTGAGAAAATCCCATTAAATAAATATCATCGATGTTGTAATGAGCTTTTAATTCACTGACTAAATCACCCATGTAATCTGCCGTGAGATCAGCTGCCCTATCTATTGCACTGGAATCATAAGATGTCCAAAAAGCCCAGTCAGATAGCATTTTATTATCCATTAAGGTGGAATACTGAGCTTGTGGTGTTGCATAAATAAAATCGACGTTAAAACCATTCCAGATTGACCTAAAATCATCAAATGCTACAGGGAGACCTATTACTAATTTATAATTCTTTTGTGGATCATAATTATCTGGCAGTTTAATATTGCACTTAAAAAGTGAGTTACTTTCAAAATACAAAGAATCTGTTTTAATACTTTTAGTCGAGTCAGTGTTAGATTCTTGAGCATAAGAAGCGGAACTGAAAACAAAAGCTATAAAAACAATGAGGACAGAAATTATATATTTAGACATAATGTACTCCCTTGAACCAGATGAATCTAACTACAACAGAATTTAGGAATTAGCAATATAATTAACATTCCAAAAACCGTCGTTTTTGGTACTCTTAAATTAGGCCGTTTGTTTTGGGACACGTTTTTGGGACAAAAAGCCCTACAATTAAGCAGGGCTTCTATTTCCATTTTAATTATTTGAATTATTTCAACAACATCAACTTAGTGGTTTTTACTTCGTTATCTGATGTTATCTTACTTAAATATAATCCGGCAGGTACTTGCTCACCGAATTTATTAGTTCCGTTCCAAATTATTGAATGCCAACCTTGAGGTTGATCACTGTTCAGTAATGTTGATATTAATTGTCCTGATATATCATATATTTGTACGGTTACTTTACTATCCATAACTAATCCATATCTAATCGTAGTGCTTGGATTAAAAGGATTAGGATAAGCAGGTAATACTGTAAATTCTGTAGGCAACGAATTTGAAACGTCATTAACCGCTAACGTCAGATCAGTACCAACAAAGTCTTGATTATAATTATATCCTGTAATATTGCTATAGGTATATTGACTTGGTTCAAAACTGTAATTAGTCATGCTTGGTGTTGCTGTTCCATTCCATCCTTCGGTAATATTCATTTTATAATATCCGATTGCATCAGTAATAGCAAACTGTCCACTATTGCTATACTCTATTTTCACTCCTTCCAGTGGATTATCATTAATGTCCTTAATATATCCAAATATATGGGCATATACATATTGCGACGAAGCTATATAATCCTGATTATTCTGATTAGTACTAACTCCTGAGTAGGTATAACTGCTCGGATTAAAGGATAATCCTGTCATTGACGGTGTTGCTGTTCCACTCCATCCTCTGGTGATATATCTATGATAATCTCCATCAACATCGCTTGTCACCGTACCGCCACCATTACTGAATGCTATCGCTACTCCTTCAACTGCATCGCCATTGTTGTATTTTACATATCCTGAAATGATTATATAGGGAAATATTAACCCTGTACCGTTCAATGTCAGATCATACGGATTTTCAGTACCATCATTATTAGCTATTGCAATCGTTGCTGTCTTAGCACCTATTGATGTGGGCGAGAACCGTACCGTAAATGTTGTACTGCCCGAGGCAGCAATCGGCGATGTCGGCTGTGTTTGAATACTAAATTGACCAGCATCAACACCACCTAATGTCAGCGGTGTTGTTAAAGTCAGAGCTGCTGTACCGGTATTTTCAATAGTAAATACAACATCGGTAGCACTACCGGATGTTTTACTGCCATAATCATAACTGCCATCATCAGCTATATCGGTCGAAGATTGTTTCAAGTTTATCTCAGGTGCAAGTCCGGTACCATTCAATGTCAGATCATAAGGGTTCTCATCACTATCATTATTAGCTATAGCGATCGATGCTGTCTTAGCCCCTGCCGATGTGGGTAAGAACCGTACCGTAAAAGTTGTACTGCCGGAAGGAACAACAGGTGAAGTTGGTTGTGTTTGTATACTAAACTGACCAGCATTAGCACCACCTAATGTCAGTGGTGTTGTTAAGGTCAGATCTGCTGTACCGGGATTTTCAATAGTAAAAACAACATCGGTAGCAGTTCCGGAGACTTTACTGCCATAATCATAACTGCCACCATCAGCTATATTAGTTGAGGATTGTTTCAAGTTTATCTCAGGTGCAAGTCCGGTACCGTTCAATGTCAGATCATAGGGATTCTCGTCACTATCATTATTGGCTATTGCGATCGTTGCGGTCTTTGCACCTGCCGATGTGGGCGAGAACCGTACCGTAAATGGTGTACTGCCCGAGGCAGCAATCGGCGATGTCGGCTGAGCTTGGATACTAAACTGATCAGCATTAGCACCACCTAATGTCAGCGGTGTTGTTAAAGTTAAGTCAGCGGTACCGGTGTTCTCAATTGTAAATACAACATCTGTCGCAGTTCCGGAGACTTTACTACCATAATCATAACTGCCACCATCCGCTATATTAGTTGAAGACTGCTTTAAGTTTATCTCGGGAGCCCAATAGTAGACACGAACATGGCCTGAATTGCTGCCGTTACCATCATTGTCTGGCGCCCCAATGGCTACCCGGCTACCGTCAGAGGATAGGGAAACTGACCAGCCTGATTGGTCATCTGCAGCTTCACCATTAATATCGTCGCTCAGTTGCGTCCAGGTTCCTCCGCTGTATTTATAAACACGGACATGGCCTGACATGTTGCCGTTACCACCATTTCCTTTCGCGCCAATGGCGACCCGGCTACCGTCCGAGGATAGGGAAACTGAATTGCCTGAATTGTCAAATGTAGCTTCGCCATCAATATCGCTGCCCAGTTTTGTCCATGCTACTCCGCTGTAATTATAAACACGGACATGGCCTGAATAGTTGCCGTTAGCATCATTTCCGTTCGCTCCAATGGCCACCCGGCTGCCGTCAGAGGATAGGGAAACTGAAGTGCCTGAAAAGTCAAGTGTAGCTTCACCATCAATATCGCTACCCAGTTTTGTCCAGGTTCCGCTAATTAACTCATAAACACGGACATGGCCTGAAGCGTCGCCGTTACCATCATTTAATACCGCCCCAATGGCCACCCGGCTGCCGTCAGAGGATAGGGAAACTGACCGGCCTGATTCATCACCTGCAGCTTCACCATCAATATCGTCGCCTAATTGCGTCCATGCTACTCCATTGTAATCATAGACACGGACATGGCCTGAAGCATCGCCGTTACCATCATTTAGATACGCCCCAATAGCCACCCGGCTGCCGTCAGAGGATAGGGAAACTGACAAGCCTGATATGTCTCCAGCAGCTTCACCATCAATATCGCTGCCCAGTTGCGTCCATGTTCCTCCGCTGTAATAAAAAATGCGAACATGGCCTGAATCGTTGCCGTTACCATCATTGTATAGCGCCCCGATGGCCACCCGGCTACCGTCAGAGGATAGGGAAACTGACCAGCCTGACCAATTAAATGCAGCTTCACCATCAATATCGCTGCCCAGTTGTGTCCAGGTTCCTCCACTGTAATAAAAAATGCGAACATGGCCTGAAGTGTCGCCGTTACCATCATTGTTTATCGCCCCAATGGCCACCCGGCTGCCGTCAGAGGATAGGGAAACTGAAAAACCTGATTGGCTATCAGCAGTTTCACCATCAATATCGTTGCCCAGTTGTGTCCATGATTGAGTAAATGTGATTGAACTAATTGTAGATAATAAAACGATTATTTGTGTTAACAATAGGACCGTTTTTTTCATTTTCCCTATGTTGATGAAATAAGGAATGAAAGATTGTTTCATAGCAGCTGCAGGGATTTTATTTAAATGGACGCTCCTGTTATAAATCAAATCTCTCATAGTACAACTCATCTGTTTACTTTTAATTATAGATTGACCAATCCCTGAGTCTCAATAAGGAGTAAAAACACAGTAATTCGTAAATATTATATAATCAAGACTATACAAGAATATATATAAATACAAGGAAAAAATATTGTAAAGTACTTTAATAACAGATAGTTACATCTCTTTACCGTTTGATGCTGTTTTAGAGATGATTGAAAAAATGACACTTTCGTTCAAGTAAGTTGAAATTTAGCCCTGTGGTGTGCAAACGTGCTTTATATATAATAAAGCCCCTCCCGCACCACTTGGTGTGGGTGGGTCTGCTAAAAAATCGGTATCCCGCAGGTATCCACATTTATGCGATGCTAAACGATGCGAAACGGTGCGAAATGAACGATAGGTACTTATATAACAAGAGTTAGAAGATTCTGCCCTATTCTCCTAACTATTTGTGTTTAAAAACGTTAGATACCGTCGGGGCGGCGAGATTTGAACTCGCGACCTCTTGACCCCCAGTCAAGCGTGTTAACCGGGCTGATTTCATCACTCGAGGGCTTTTAAGTACTTTATGTCAATAGTGTATAATATTTAGTGACAACTGATATACAGTCCGTTGCTACTCCGTCAAGAAAAGACCATGTGCATCCACAGAAAGCTTGTATCAAAAACCATCGTTTTTGGTACACTCAAATTAGCCTGTTTGTTTTGGTACACGTTTTTGGGACTTTTTATTTAATCATTACCACATAAAGCGTGTCCACAATGTGGTATTATTTGACTATGTTTAAAATAAAAAGCCCTACAATTAAGTAGGGCTTTTTATTATTAAATTGATTTACACTACATTAATTATTATAACAATATTTCTTGTAAACTTTCTTCAAGAAGACCATTAAACTCGTTAGGTGCGTCCCAAAACACAACATGTCCAACATCCTTCATAATTTTTACATTGAAAGATGGAACGTATTTGTTAAAGGCTTCCACATTTGTTGGCTGATTATCTGAATTAATTGCAACTATTGGAACATTAATTGTTTTAATTGATTCTATGCAATCTTCGTTTTGCCATCTAAAATTTTCATCTAAAGATGCTTCCCAACCTACTTGTGATGCACCTTCTAACATGCTTAACACTCGATTAAAAGATTCATCAATATTCCTTTTGAAAAATACACCTGTTACGCCATCTTTAGAGGGATTAGTAACGACGTTCATAAAAAATCCTTTCATATTATCTACCATTTCGGGTGAGTATTTAAATTCAACATCTTGCATTGTGTCTACAAGTATAAGACCTTTTACTATCTCTGGTATTTTATTGGCAGTCTCGACTATAACAGGACCGCCTAATGAAAAGCCAACAAGTACAACTTGTTTAAGTTTAAGTTTATTAATAACAGCTACCACATCATCTCCAAATGCTGACATTGACCAGTTATTACGATTGACGCCAGACTCACCATGGCCTGCAAGGTCAACGGTTACTACTTTATACTTATTTGAGAAGTGTGATACTTGTGCGTCCCAAATAGTCTTGTTATTGGTCCATCCATGTACAAATACAAGTGCCGGTTTTCCTTTACCCTGTTTATGATAACTAATTTCAGTTCCGTCTGAAGAAACTGCGGTATTAGCTGTATCACTCGTACAACCAATCATAAAACTTAGGATTATAACCAATGGCAATAATACTAATAGTCTTCTCATTCCTCTCTCCTCTCGATTTGCGAATTTTTGGTAAATACGGTTTGCTCATTCCATCAGGAAGACAAAATTATCCGTCATTTTCATAAATATTAAATTATACCAGAAAAATCCATCAATACAAGAAAGATAAACGATTTGTAATTATTAATCGGCTCTGTCCTATGAGGGCAGCACTAATTGGGGTAATCATTATCGAGAGAAAGTCCGTTCAGTAGTTTTGTATCCACAGAAAGCGTATCCACAATATGGTTATATTTGACCGCTTTGAAGATTCTTTCTTTTTAATAAATGACTAACGATGAAAAGAATACCAACGATAATGAATGGAAAAGTTATGACCAGGATTATAGAAAGGCTAAGCCAAATGGAATGATTGCGATTATAGTTCAACATAAAAATAACTGGAGTAAAACCAAGACCAATAAGTGTAAATATAATACCACCAATAAATTCCCATTTCCATGCAACGATAAGTAAAGTAAGTAAAACAAATGATGGAATGAGATGAATAAGGACAGCACTAAGCCCTTGCTCAAAAGCATCTGCAGCAAATATACTAATAAATAGAATGGCAAGAATACATATAATTCGTGGTAACCAATGAAATACTTGATTGCGTTTATTCATTATGTCCTCCTGTTGTTGATGAAATAAAGAATAGAAATCTGGTGCAAAGAAGATATAGGAATTTGATTGATTGGAATACCCCCGTTAGAAATTACATTTCTCATAGTGCACCTCACCGTGTACTTTTAATTATAGAATTACCACTCCCTGTGTCTCAATAAGTCGTAAAACACTATAATTCGTATATATTTGTTAAACTGCACACAATAAAATTTGTATGGATATAAATTATTACAATTTTAGAAATTCGGTTTTAGCACATTTTGGACAAGGTGGAAGTGTATCAGTGGTATCATCAAGTACTACAATTTGGCCACAATTTTTGCACTTATATCGACCCTTACCTGGTTTTTCTCCTGTTGTAGACATAATAACTCCTTTCTTTTTTGCTGTAATTAAAACTATTATTTAGTAGACCAATGCTAATAAAAGTATAACTTATAATTAATCTGCAAAATACAGCATTTCAATTATTATATTAAGTATTCCTGCAAAAGTTACATTCCTTTAATTATTATGTAAATACTGGGAATCCAGTATTTTTATATGTTTTTTGTTATAAAAGGTAAAAAATTATTTAAGAATGTGTGCGAGCTTGTATCATCACAACACCCTACCACCATTCAAGTAAATTAAAATTTCAAAATCGGTATTTATTTTGCCCCTGCGGTGTGCAAGCGTGATTTATATATAATAAACACCCCCCGCCTACCATTGGCGTGGGTGGGTACAGTCTAAAAAAGAGGTATTACAAAAGCATTACAATTATTTATCCGAAAAGTCGTTAGAAATCTTCAATAATACTATCTTTGGATATTATTCTAGTAAAGAGTTTTTTCTTTGTCATTGGATCGTACTTTTCTTTTATTCTCTCAATTGCTCTAATCATAGATTCAATATGATCTTCTTTTTCTACAATTATATATTTAATATCATCTGGTTCAAAGTGTATTTTGCACTTGTTACTAATTTTACTATTCGCTTCTGTTTTGTGAATGCTATCAAGAAACTGTTTTTTAGTTAAACGATACGGTAAATCAAGCAGATCAGTATCAGGAACATAACGCCATTCTCGTTCGTCATAGAAATTATGGTTTTTAATTATTCCACTTGACCTCCAAAAATCACCACTGTACGGTTTCACAAACCGTATTAAATATGCAAAGTTTGTTGAAATTTCGCTCATTTTTGGTGATTTGGATTTTGGCTCAACATTCTGAAATATTTTTTTTAGGTATCTTGATGAGAATGAATCTTTATCGGCATAATTGATTGGACAAATTCCATTCTTTTTACCCCATATTTTTTTCATACCAATACCATAATCACCATAGTTGCTAATATGAGTTTTTATTTTTGACAACGGTATATCACAAAAACATATCATTGGTACCGCTATTTCAAGTATATCACTGCGTTTAGATGAATAGTTTAATAATGATAAATCTTCTAAACAATATCTTGGACTAAATTCATTTTCTAAAATGTTCAGAAGATTTTCTGCCGAATTCGTAAAATGAAATAAACAGTTTGGACTTATTGTTTCTTTCATATACATTTTCCCCTAACGACTATATAACACACTGAAGTCGTAAATAAAATAATCATTAACTACCCCTTTGATATATTATAAACTACAAGAGCATATTAGTTTCTAACAATACTAATCGGATATTAATACTCTATTTAGAGTACATTTTATCCCTATGGTGTATAAATGTGGTTTATTTTTAATAAATAGCTACACCTGTCGATATAATATGTGATTATCGAAATGGTGATTCGCTTACGATTTATATGTATTATTTGTAACTATCTCTAATGGATGTAAATATCTTATTTACCAATATGGCATTTAAGTTATTGCCTACCAAAAAGAATGTCACAAAAATTAAAATCGCAATTTTCCACCCAGCAAATACAATCGATAAAATAATAGATAATAGAAATAAAATAAATCCAATAAATCTAATATAAAAACTGTATTTACCTTTACCACGATTTCCAAATTCCTCAAAAAAATCGAAGAATGTTATAAGAAACAGAAATATCCAAAAATAATGATTTTGATAATATCCTGTCTTTACAATTAAAAAAACATCAATAAAAATAAAAAGAAACCATAAATAATTATTCATTATTATAACCTAACAATAAAATCCCTTGATAGCCTCAATTGGTTATCGCCAGACAACCTACGATTTAATCCGGACAGGGTAGCTAACAGGGGGCATTTCTGCCCACTTGTTCCCTATTTCCGGATTACTTCTTAATTCAGATGTTGTCTGGCTATTTGAAAATTAAATTATTGTTTATTAATAAGCGAATTATTTTTATCCTGTGGTGTGCAAGAGTGCTTTATATATAATAAACACCCCCCGCCTACCAATGGAGTGGGTGGGTAGTTATGTATGATGATTTGTGTACGATTTATGGTTATAATCGGATATATGTGACTAAATTTGGTAAGATACTTAGTTGCATAATTATTCCGTTTTTCAAGACTAACCACTTACATAATGTTACATAATCATTTATAATAAATAGTCGTTTGATGATTCTTTAAATTTGAGGAAAAATTTCTTAAAACTATTACATTTTGTTGAATCAGCAAGAATTTCAAGATCATTTTTCCGGATAAAACTGACAAAATTCTCAATATCACCTTTCTTTTTTTTATACGATTTTCCACAAAGTTCCAAAATATCATTCAAGAAATCAGATGGTTTATAAATACAAGTTTGTGGATCAATTATCGCTAAATCTTGTCCCAGTTCCTCATTAATATAATCACTTGTTAAAGAAGAATCGATATTTACAAAAAAGTCTTGTAGACCCAAAATCCAGGCTTCAATTTCCATAATTGCATAATATATGTGGATATTATCTTTATTCTCCATTTTTTCCATTTCTGTTTTTAGTGACTCAATGAATAATTTAATAATTCTGTGATTAATTTTTCTACCTGATGAGTCTCTATAGGCTTTGCTGTAAAGATCTCTTAATCCAAAGACTTTTTTATATCCTTTTGAAAAAAATCTTTTTTCATAATTTTTTATATAGCTGACAACTTTTACATCATTTCCAACATTGACTATTAGTATATAAAATTTGGAATCCGGGGCTTTGTTTATGAAGTTTCGTACCCCTCTTTCTCCTCTAACTGAAATACATTCACAAGTGATTTTTGATGAATCAATACAGTTAAAAACTAAATTTCTTACGAAGATTTGTTCTGTCTGCCCCTCGACAATAACAACAATTTTTTCCATATTGTTATTATTGAAAATGCTATTCTTTAGTTTTTAAGAAATAATCAGAAGAGAAAAAATCAAAATTATTTAATCCTGTGAATTTAAATGATTCAAACAACTTTTTTGAATTTAAATAATTGTAAATTCTCGAAATATAATTCTCACAGTGGACTACTGACCAATATTCAAGCGGTATTTGATTCATAACATACTGATCATTTGTTGTCATTATCACTTGGACACTTTTATTCCTCTTAATGTGCTTAATTAGTAGTCCTATGAGATTGGTGGATCTTTCAAAATCTAATCCCTCTCCAATATCATCTATTAATAAACAACACGATTTTTTTTCTAAAAAAGAATAATTTAGTTGGATTATAAGAGATAATGCTCTAAACATCCCTTGCGACATATCAAGTTGATTTGTCCATGTTTTAAGTCTGGATTCTTGTACAGCAATGCCCAGTGGATTAGAGTTTTGAAATACAAGTGAGTCAATAGTATACATTCTAACATCTGTTATATCATATCCAACGGAATTAAAATCCTTAATAACACGTTTTTTGAAAACATCAGGATATTTTAATGTTCCATTAATAAATATTTTAAAAACTTCTTCAGTATGTTTTTGATCAATTTCTCTAAGTATTAATTGCTCGCTAATATTCATTAGATAAGCATTTTTCCCTAATTGTCCACCAAATGTATACTTATACGTTGACATCCCCCAATTATATATATCCTCAAAAAACGGATGTTGAATAGAGTCTTTTCTTGCCACACAAGCCAATTGATTTGTTGGTGTTTGAAAATCTAACATTTTATCTTCTTGGGTAAAATAGACTTTCCCCGATCCGTCGCTACCACGATCAAGAACCGAATCACCATCAACCGTTAAAGATTCTTTGATAATCTGCCGATCTTCATATATTAAGTTATATATTATTTCTTTTTGATTTAAATCGTATAAAACTTGATAATTACCAGAAATGTAATTGAATTTTTTGTATCCAGAAATAAGATTGGCTAATCCATCTAAAACATTAAGAGTTCTTGATTTTCCTGAAGCATTTTTACCTACTAATAGACATATCCTTGGGATTTCAAAGTTAACTAATTGCCATTCTTTGTCTTGTCCATAATATTGATTATACTTCACAGATTTTAAAATCATGACTTAACTACCTTTAAGTTTAATGCGATAAGCAAAAGTTAGGTAAAAAACCGTATAAAATGCTAAATATGAATGATGCTGGCAATTCGCATGGAATGGCAACTATATAATATTCATAACCTCATTGAAAATTTTCCAACACTTTCTCAAACATTTTTTACCATTTCTAAATAATATAGTTTAAAAAATTGTCTTATAATTCCCAGCAGTGTGCAAGAGTGATATATATATAATAAAGACCCCCCGCCTACCAATGGCGTGGGTGGGCAGCTGTGTACGATGATTTGTGTACGATTTATGGTGATAATTGGCTATAGCTGACTATATTTGACAAAATACGTACTTGCAGAAATTTTGCATAAAAGAATAAATCCCCGACGATAAAATACTATTACCGACGAGGATTTAAACGTGGGCGATGGCAGTCTCGAACTGCCGACCTCTGCCGTGTGAAGACAGCGTGATACGAGGAGAGAATTTAAAAGTGTGCTACAACAGTGCTACACTTTTGTCCATTACTGTCCACTTATGTCCACTCGAATTGAATATTATGTGTTTTTGGCACACTCAAATTAGACCGTTAGTTTTGGCACACGTTTTTGGGACTTTTTATCCAATCACTACCACAGAAAGCGTATCCACAATGTGACTTTATTTGACAAATATATTATGTGTTGACAATTAAATTCTTCATAATTACACTCTTTATACTATTCTACGGTTTTTATATTTGTTTAGGAGTAATTATGCGAAAACTACAAGTAGTTTTGTTTGCAATTCTACTGATTGGCGTTGCCAATAGCCAAAGTTGGAAAATATATACAATTGATAATAACAAATTTAAGTTTGACAATTTGTCAATTGTACAAAATGACACATTAGTTGGTATTGAGCCTGGAGAAGTTATTAAAGTACCAGTACAAAATATCATAAGTATTCGGTACGGAAAAACAAGTTTAGGATGGGGGATTTTAGGTGGATGTGTTGGATACCCTATTGGAGCGATATTAGGGGCGATGATGACGGTGAGTGTGAGTGACAATTATGAAACAGGTCTTTCTATCGGTGCTGTAATTGGCCCAATTGTTGGATTTTTATTATTTTCAAAAATTCCTTATATTGGGAAACAGCATAATTTTGATAATATGACTCTTGAGCAAAAAGTTGATAAAATTAATGCTTTAATTGCAATCTACGATAAATAAGTAACTTGGTTTATTAAGCTTTGTCTAAGTAAGACAGCGCTACACAGCAATTCTTTCGTCGAGAGGAACTTTTTTAAGCAGCTTTGTATCCACAGAAAGTGCATCCACAATGTGGTTCTTGGTGGTCATTGTCTTCAATTATTCGTAAATATCACTTATTGCATTATTTATTAAAAACATATTTTATTCCTGCTGCATAAGAAATTGGATAAGTATTTTCGTAATCGCTATCAGTGTATTCAATTGATTCAAACTGTAACCACTGATATTGGGCTTCTTTAATTAGATTGATTAGTTTGGTACATTTTGCACGGTCATTACTTGTTGAAAAAGAAAAATGGAGTTTTTTATTCAATCTGGTTTTCGGAATATTATCTTTTTCAATTAATTTTATAATAGCTGATGCATATTGGGGAGATGGGTCTGTAACTATATAATTATCAAATACGGATTTTTCTGAACCTTCAAAGAAAAGAGCCATAAGCACTATGCCTGACTCACTACCTTTTCCGATAAATGTTCTGGAAGAATTGTTGGTGTAATTAGAATCAACATAAGATGTCATATCTTTATAAACTTCATAGTGGTTTTTAAATGTCTCTGGTTCAGCATCAATGTCAGGAATATTTTCTAAAGTTACAACCAATGCATCAAACCCATCTATTTGTAGTACGCCATCAATTACTTTTTCAAATTCGTCAGTAGCAAGTTTAAAATGCTGTTCTGTATAATCTATTAAAAAGATTGCAGGTAAATTTTTATTAGTTTCATATGAGGCTGGAATAAATATTTTTCCTTTTGAATTTGTTCCATTTGTTGAAAATGTAAATGTTTCTATTCTTGATGAAGTTGAATTTTTAAAAGTATCTATTTTAACATCCTCAGCACTTGAGAGTGAAACAATTCCAAGTGTCAATATTGTAAAACCAATTTTAAAATTCATTTTTTTCTCCTTTTAAAACGTCCATAATTAATCTATGTATTTATATAATTTACAGCGAAGTGTACTGCTAATATTTTAATATTAAAACGGCTATAAAACAGGATAATTGAACCTTGTGAAATTATATTAATATTGATTTTATGAATTAGAAATTTTAATGGAATGGATTAAATAATCGGTCTCTGTCTTACTAAGACAGCGCTACACAACCATTCTCTCGTCGTGAGGCACTTTTTTAAACAGCTTTGTATCCACAGAAAGCGTATCCACAATGTGGACATCTCTGACAAATAATTATAAATATTTGTTGACTGTTGTTTATAAATTTTATAGTCTACTGAATCAATGAAATATTTATAACGTTAAAAATATATATTTACAATATACGCTATTCGCGTTTTGATTGTTATGATTAAGTGAAAAAGAGATAACTAAATTTGAAAAATAGCGATACAGAAATAAAAACCCTCTGGCTCAATTTGATAGACTACTCTACAGGGTTGTATTTTAATACTCTGTCGATATTTAAGGATAATAATTTGGTTCTACCCACCTCACATTTATTGCAAAATATCTACCAACCCGCATTTGGCTCTTTTTCAAAATCGATCAATCATTTCATCAACCCAAAATATGTAAAAGTGCTAAATTTAAGTAACCACCAAAATGTCTGAAATGATTGGTTCAGCATCACAAGCAGGATATTATTATCAGAATAATGTTGCAGCATTGAAAATTATTGAATGCCTATTTTTTAATACAGATATTACATCCATTAGGTTAGAAAATTATGATAAAGGACAACATATTGATGATATAATTATTTATCGCAATCACAAAATAGAATACTACCAAATAAAATGGTCAGACGATGTTAAAAATTCTTTTACTCTTTATAATTTGCTTTCAGCACAAGCACCTAAGAAATCTATCTTTCGACAACTTGCAGAAGGATATTTGACTGCAAAACAGAGTGGTCTTGACTTTTCAGTTACACTTTTCACCAACAAAAGAGAAAGTTCCCAAAAAAGACCAAGCGAAGGCCTGAACCATAGCCTAACCGAAATTAGAACTAATATTTTTGAGCGATTGAAAAAAACTTCAGATCGGTATGATTCGTTATCCAGTTATGCTGACTATCGAGATACATTGGAAGCAATTAGATCTGAATGTTCATTAGATCAAGATTCATTTAATGACTTTATTAAGAAACTTGAACTGAAGTTCGGCCAAGAACAATCCGACCAAATTCAAAATGCAACAAAATTTCGCCTTGAAAGACTTGGTATTGAATCCAACCTTTTTGAAAAACTTCTTGATGGTATAGTTAATTGGAGCATTACAGGTGAGCAAATTACCAAAAGTACAATATTAAAACACCTTGGAATTACTGACAGATTTGAAGATAAAATTTCTCACCATTTCAAAATTGTCGAAGAGAAATTCTATGTTCCTAATGAAGCCTTACAAAAGAAATTGGAAACTTCAATATCTGAGTTACAAGGGGGTTACATATTTATTGAGGGATTACCAGGCAGTGGAAAATCAACTGCGCTTACAAAATTCAAAGACAGGAATCCTGATGTTACAATAGCTTATTACTGTTTTATACCTGAGACTAATAGTGATTTTGGCCAGAATAGACACAAAGCCTCATATTTTTTAAAATCATTGTGCCTCTCAATCGAAAAACAATTTTCAGATGTTAATTTACCAAATAGATATTCTGGCAATTTTGAAAATAAATTTGCCTCATACATTGATAAATTAGGAACTCTTGAAAAGAAGACAATTTTTATTATAGATGGATTAGACCATGTTCATAGAGACTCAACTCTAAATGAAAATTCACTCCTAAATCAAATCAAAGGAAATCTTCCAGATGGAATATACTTTCTACTAAGCTCACAATATAAAGCTGTTCTCTCTTCATCCGTTGCCACACAAATAGAATCTGACACCAGGCGTCATATTATTGTAAATAAATTCGCACAAAGAGAGATTCGACATTATTTGAGCAACAAAGGAATACATGCCGATAGCCATCTTGATCAAATCGAAAATGTGTCTGAAGGGATTCCTCTTTATCTTCATTATATTTCCGAGTTACTACTAAAAACTGAAAAAATGAATTATGGTAATATATTACGAAATCTTCCAAAACTTATTGACGGTAAAATAAATTCTTACCACGAATACTTATTTCAAAATATTGGAATGAATGAATTTGTTAAATGGGTATTTGCAGTTTTTGCTAACAGAATGGAAAACAGTACTGCAGATACTATTTATGAAATATTAAAATTGGCAGGAGAAAACAAAACCTCTGTAGATGTCTCAAAAGTAATCAATGATTATTCTCATCTTCTTAGACAGATTGATGGAAGAACTTTTTCTATTTTCCATAACAGCTTTAGAGAATTTATTCTTTCCAAAACCGATTCACTAAAAGAAAAATTCAATAATGCATTAGTATTATTTTATGAACAAGCGCCATTTTCTGATGAAGCATATAGAAATTATTTTAAGCACTTGGATATAGTTGGTGATTATCAAAATATTATTTCATTAACAACTTTAGACTGGATTAAGAATGCTTGGCAGAATTTTAGAACATTAGAAGAAATAAGAACTAATATTGATATTGCTTTAAATGCTTGCATAGAAACCTTATCCCTCTCTGAGTTTATAAGGATTGTTTTTTTAAAAACTCAATTTGCAAATTTAAGTGCAAACCTTGAATATTTTAATATTGATTTCCCTGTGCTTTTATTGGATGCAGGTGAAACAGCTAACAGTTTGCGCTCAATTTGGGATGGCGATTTCGTTTTACCTGATAAGGAATATTTCTGTAATTACCTTGGAAGATATTATTCAAAAACAGGAAATCTGCTACCTCAAAATATAGTGCAACAGGGATTTTCAAAGTCACTAAACATTGGAAATTATGATCAAATTACAACTATAAAAAAAGCAGAGGCTTTAGCATCTGGAGATATGGGAAAGCTTTTTGAGGACATTGATAAAATTAAATGGGTCAAATCAGATCGACATCAGGTTGGATACTATAAAGAAAATATCAATAATAAGGAAAATGCCAAAACAAACACGGAAATCAAGTCGGAAGTAATTGATTATTTATTTGAGTGTAAAAAGTTTGATGAACTTATATCACTATCTAAAATATTTAAATCAAATAAAGAATTACTCACAAAAATTCAGATTGCGCTTGTAAAACTCTTATTGATAAGTGACAAAACATCTGCATGTAAACTAATAAACAAAATTGATTTATCAATTATTACAGATAAATCTTACTTCGAGATTATTTCCTATTGCAGTGATTACCTAAACAATTCTGAAATTATACAACAATTTCCTAAAAGAGAGGTTATAAAACCTAATCTACATGATAAAGTAATAAACCATGAGGAAATGAATTATGTAATTCGCAAAGACATAATCGAATTGTTTAATGACTTAAAACCTATTTGGCTTTTTAAACCTGAAATGATTAACCAACTTTTACTAAGAGTTTCAAGTTTGTCACGTCCAGCCCGAAATATTTACAACTCTATTTTCTATTTATCTGAGTTATGGAATAAGAATAGGAATTTAAAACTTACTGAGGATGCAAAAATCAAATTAGTAAAACAATCATTGAAGGAACTTTATGTGCCAAGGCGTAAAGATAATCGAAAAACTAATGAAGGGTTGTTTGACCACGATCATGATGTACCCTTTATATCAAGTAGCATAAATAATCTTTTCAGTACAATTTTCAATTTTTCTATTAAAATATTTTCAAAAGAGAAAATTGAAGAATTGATCAATTATTGGTTTACGCTTGAAGAAAGTAATGATGGATACAGGCATTTCACTGTAGCATTAGATATTGCTAAAGAAATAAATTCGTACCAAGGGGGGAAACTGACTGAATTAATACACAAGTTGATTCAACATTCAGAAAATATTGTAAGGCATGAAGAAGACACTGAAACATTAACTACTGATATTGTAGAAGTGGCTCATGCCTATGCTATTAGCGGATTTAAGGAAGATTTTACGATAATTTATAACCAGTTGGTCGAATTGTCTTTTGGATTGCGCTATAAAAAGGATTATCGATCAAGTAACATTACCTATCCCTTAGAACTTTTACATGAGCAAGACCCCGATGGAACACTTGATCGATTAAGTGAGGTGTTTAATATTCAAAATCAATTAGCTGGTGTTGGAAGGTCAAGAATGCATCATATTTGTTTATCAGAACTGGTCTCATTCACTGCAACACACTTTATTGAGTTAGCTTTTCTCTTATTAGAAAAAGAGGAAAAATATTTATGGCGAGAAGAATCAATTGATATAGTTTTTGAACCGTTGATTAATAAGGCAACAAAAGAACAACTTCCTCTTTATTTTAGCATTGTAAAAACCTTACCAAGATGGAATAAAGGCAGTACAAAAGAAAACTTCTTTTTAAAAATATCACTTCAATTACTTAAAAAGGCAATTAATTTTAACGACGAACTATTCATCAGTGACCTTTTGGAGGTAGTTAAGCAAAACACGATAGTTGAACTTGAAGATTTAGGAGAGCTTGAAATATTTTCCGAAGCACTAATTGAAGCAGGAATAAACCACACTAAATATTCATTACCTACTCCCAAGAAAAAAGAGGAAGAAGAGGTTAAAGATAAACGAATTCCACAGGATGAAAAGTATTTAGAAAAATTTTCAACTCCAAACTTTACAACCCTAATTACTCTATTTGAAAAAGACTATTCAGAGTTTGAGAAATTTATTCAATCTCCATATGAAATATGTTTAAGGAATAGAAGAATACAAACTTTTCGCAACGAATACTACCGTTCCAAATCCACTTTTGAAAAGTTTTATACCTCGCTTCCAGATTCAATTCAACAAAGTTCACGTAAGAATCTAAAAAGTGTTATAAAAAATTATATCAAATTTAAAAAGCAGGTAACAAATTTCAATCCAAACTCATTTTTAAAGTTTACAGAGCTTGAATGCTTCTTCAATGATTTCGTTACTGAAACAAACTCACTATTTCCTGATAATGCTTTTAAAGATTTCATTGAAAAGGAATTTGAAAAAGATAAATGGATTGAAAATATATTGCAATTCGTCAACGATAATCGTGATTATATCTTCAAAAAAGTAATTTCAGAAGAAAATATTATAGGCATTGTAAAACAAGTATCAATTTTAAAATATGACGAGTTACTTGCTTTCATAAATAAATGGACTGCTGGAACAATAAATTCGATTGCATCAAAAATAATTGCAAACAGACTTTTTCCAATTGACCCATCAAAGGCAAAGAAAATATTATTAGCTGTTACTGAATACGAAACTGACAATCTACTAATTCCACTAAGAGATAGCTCAATAAAATTGGAATTTGATATAATTGAAACATCAATTAAAAGTGATGAAGAGTTTGGGAAAAAATACTTGCTTAGAAGCTATATTTCTCAGAATACCAGGTATGAGGACAATTTAATAGATTCTTTTGATAAATTACTAAAATATCGAGATCATTTTGATGAAAAAGATGTGATAAATATTTTTTATGAATCGCATATACAATACAACCAAGAATTAGCAAGGGGAATTTCAGAAAAAGAAGATAAATATGGTTTCATTAGAGAACACAATGAAACGCTCGACTTAAAAGAAATTACCATTAAATATCTTGTTAAATATTTTGACTATCCAGTTGTAAAAGTCCGCGAGTTAACACTTCAATCTGTTTTTGACCTTGTTTATAATAACAATGGACACTTGAAGGACTTGTTTAAGTATGGAATAACAAAAGGGACTAATAATCAAATTGAGCATTGCTTGGTAGTATTTCATTCCATTTCAATAAAGAACCCTAAGATTCTTTTACAATTTAAAAAAGAGTTGATTTCTATCACAAATACAGCTCATTTTAATATTTTAGAATCTCTCAAAGAGTTGCTTTTTAGATTAAATGAGTTTGGCGATTCTTTTTTAAGTACTGATGAAATTTCCAATTTGAATAAGTTGAATAGTACAAATCCAATATTATACTCAAATAGATTACTGACACCTCAGAAAAAAAAGAATTTTATTTACTCATCATTTCAAGTCAATTTGTTAAAAGAATTATATGACAATGAGGACGATATTACAGAAATACAAGATGATATTTACGCTGACTTGGTTGCTAAAGACTTGGGAAATTACAAGGCTGATGAAGAGGGTTCCATTCATCGGTATTATAATATCAACACAAATTTTGATACGATTGAAATCCAATCTCATTATACTGATGAATTAAAAAATAGTATTAATAAAATCTTTCATTCAAAAATCAAAAGAAACTGTTTTGAAAAAAGTTTTGTTGACAAAATCAAAACGAAATTCCGTCTATTCGATCCTTTTAAATTACTCTATAAGACAATGCCAAAACCAAGTTATGTAAACTGGCTGACTAAAGACATATCAGAATTTGATTTTAATGGATTTGAGGATTTTGATATTTTGGCTAACAGCTTTGTTAATAGAGAAAATGAATATGTAACGTTGGTTGAATTTGGTAGTCAACGCTCAGGACATAAATATGATGATTTTCAGGCCATATGCTATTTTGAAGTATATGCTTACTTAAAAAAGGATGGGCTTGACGATTCGGTTTTAGATAATGGAAAAAGAAAGATATCTCCAATAATTACAAACGAAAATCTCTACTCTTATGAACTTCCTTCAGATAAATATTCTACTAAAAGTTTTCCAATTAACGAAATACAACCAATTATCGAAATCTCATATAACAATTTTCGTGGTGAATCTGATTTAGTACTCGCTAACTTACTTTCTGATGTCTTTAGAGACTTCGGGATTGAAAAAATATCGCTCACAGAAATTATGCAGATAAAGAAAGATTATCAACTTGAAGGAATCAGGTGGCAAAATGCTTACACATCAGGAGTTGACAGAAGACGATATAAAGCGACATCAGAAGGATATTTATTAAAAATAAAAAGAAAGACCCTAATGAATTATCTTTCTAAAAACAATTTGGTTCTATGTTATGATATTTATTTGAGGCGCTCAACAACTAAACACAGACCAGAGGCTTATATGGATTGGTATGATTTAAACAGACGAATAGAAGCAACCTTGGATTAAAAATAAAGAATATTGTAAAATATATTAATGGTGCTACTATAAAGATATTAAATCTATCTATAATTGTCGGAAAATTCGTTAATAAACCAAATTATTATTAACACATTTCAAGATAAAAACATATATAGAACAAACCATTATATTAGTTCATATAGTGCTGTTTTTCCGCAGGAATCATTTATCAGATGTATTTTATAATTTAATATAATTTCTTAATCCATCTCTGTCATGGGAAGACAGCGCTATACAGTATAAACTTCGTCGAGAGGAACTTTTTGAAGTAACTTTGTATCCACAGAAAACGTATCCACAACACTGATTTTGGGGATATTTAGGCGATTTTTGATGTGATTCTCAATAGTTGGGAAATCAGTAATCAACCTACGCAGATTGAACCCCGCATACTTTTCAGTCATAGTTACAGATGAGTGCCCAATTACTTTTGATACATAATGAATATCACCTGTTAATGCCCATAATCTCACTGCAAATGTGTCCCTTAGATTGTGAAATTTCTTATCTCCACAATTAACTTGCCTGCAAGCCTTTTTAAATTCCTTTGAGTATCTTTCAATTATTGATTTAGATTTAAGATTGTACGGCTTGTCTTGCAATATTTCAAATCGGTTCTGTATTTCAGTTACTATTTGGAATAGCACTGGTGAAAGCTCGATTTCTCGCCGTTTATTTGTTTTTGCCTTATCAGGCTCTATTATTAACCAATTGCCCTCTACACGCCCTATAAATGCCTCTCTTAGCCGACAGCCTGTCTCACGATAGAAGAGAAATGCTCTTTTAAAGTGATTATCAATATTTTCTAAATCCATTATACTTTTAAACTGTGAATCCGCCAAGTAGGATACTTGCTTTTCCTTAGTTCTAACCGATTCAACAAAGGGTGCTTTAGGTATTAACCTTTTTCTTTCACACCAATTTAAAAAAGCTCGGATTTTTGATAGGTTAGTATTGATTGTATCAGGTCTATGTATTGATGAATAAAACACCTTATATTTTTCAAGGATATCTTGATTAATTCTTTGCACGGGAATTGTGCTATTTATCACTTGTAATAAAGTCTTTATAGAATAATCAAAACGCTCAAGGGTAATTGGATTAATTCCGTCAATGAGTCGAGCACTTTTATATTTAGACACCGCCTCAGCAAGCGATAATTGAATTACTCTGGTTTTGCCTTCACCATTAAGCCAAGCAAATGAAAACGCTATTCCATTTTTAATATCTTTTTCTGCTCTGCTTACTTCTGATAGACGGATTCTTGCCGTGGTTTTGGATTCTGTTTTTAACGGTATGAGCCTTTCAGAATTTACGCTCTTACTCACATCATAGAGTCTGATTCTTGCATACCACTTATTTCTTAATTTTCTTAGTCCTGCCATATAATGTCATTTATATTCATATGTTGTCATACATAATCTAATTACATATATATTGTTATTCAAGTTATTTTTGTCTAACATTATATGCCTTATGAGACAAAGTAAATCAGAATTTATTTCATTTAGAACAACCAAGGATGTCAAGAAGCTACTTGATAAACTTAGTGAAGAGCACGACCGACCGCTGTCGGATGTAATACACCAGCTGCTTAAATCATTTGTTGATGACCCACCAAAGCAACTCCCAATACCAAAAAAGAAGTAAGTAATAAAACCACCTAAGTCTGGTATATTATAAGGTGTCCTATTCCAATAGGTACTATACGGTATTTTATATAATTTTAGTAAATTTCCTCTAAATGACATAATATTTGTATTTATAGCTAAAGTAATAATTATTTAGGGTATACTTTAATAGGTACATAATTACTTCTTAGGGTCAACAGCAATAGGGTCATTAGGCTCATTTAGGGTAAACTTTGATAGGGTGGATTTAGAGTTTCTACCACATTCTCCAGGTTTCCATTGAGTCTTACTACCTACTCTTTGCTTATTTGATTTTGGAATATCATCTTCCCAATTTTTTTGTGGAAATAGTCTCCATCTTTGTTTTGATGTAATAAGATCATCCGTACATAGTAGTGTATATTGCGCCATATCACCTCGACAATTTCCACCTTGATAAGTCTGGATAATAATCCCATTTTTAATAAGCTGATTTCTTGCATTTCTATAGCTTTGTTTGGAATAGCCACATAATTCTTTAAACTGTAAAACAGTAAAGGAAACCTTCCCATTATTGATTATTATCCATTCATTTCTTCTTGAGTGCTTTCTTCGAATCCTTTTTAATTCAGTCAAAAAACAATGTAATAAATCTCTTGAAGCTTTATTTAAGGATAGATAAGCAGGGCTAAACCAAAAATCGTTTCTGTAATAATATCCCTTTTTCAGTTTGGTATTATCCTTTTTCATCTTATTTCCACACAGAAGGCAGCATCTCCATATTTGTAATCACGATACTTCATTTCCGAAACATCCATTAGTACTGCCGACTCCTATCTTCTTTCCACATAGATGTAGTGTACTTATCCATTTAACCATCTGTCCACCCAGCTGATTCTGAATAAGTTTTTACCCGTCTTCTTCGAAACTTTTAGAACGCTCTTTTGAATTGCTCGGTGAATTGTACTTTCACTCAAACCCGTATATTTACAAACCTCCTCCATATCGAGCCATCTATTACTGAGATTATTTTGGATTAGGTTTTTTAATTCATCCAGTTTTTTAATTATTAGTTGATTCATTAATTACCTCTGATTTTAGTTATTTATTACTAACACATTCTCGTTTTCTATAGGTAACTAATGACTCCAAATATGGTCAGATATGACTTATAACTGGGAGGTTAGGTATTCATCGAGGACAAACAAGAAGGAATGTTTTTATGAAGACTATTTATCAGTGACCGTAACTACCACAACTTATAACTCATCTTCGGTAATGTTATGAAATCCTAATTCATTATGGTCTAATTTATCTATGTGGTCTTTTTGTTCATTAGCATAAGAATCATTGTCATCTGAGGTGTATGTATCACCTATTTTAGGTAGAGATTTTTGATGCCGTTTGCGTTTTACTGTTTGTTGTGATTTATAAATCTCAGCTTGTGTCTTGGTACGGATAATATTTTTTCGGAGATCACGAATTGTGAACTTTGGTAACCATCCATCCTGAGAGTTATAAGGAAGAAATGGTTTTTCTAAAATACCAATCTCATTCATCAATGCTTTACCAAGAGCATAAACTCTATGTTTTGCTTTTCCAGGTTTATTAGTTAATATTTTATAAGTTGAACTTTTCGGTTGAAAACTACCGATTTGTGCTAATTCAATTAGTAATCCCCATAAATTATTACACCTCGAAGTAGTTTTATTGACAAAATATTGTGTTTGCGAAAAACGTACATCAAAACTACCACCAGGATACTTAATCTTTATTGAATCGTCATCTAAAATATTTATTTCGATTTGCGTCCATTTAACCTTTTGTGGTAAAAGTTTTTTAAAATCTATTAAAGATCGTTTCTCTTCTTTTCCTTGATTTTTTAATTTGTCTTCCGTTTTCAACTGTTCCATTTCTATATTTTCGTTCACTCTATTATTACCAACCAACTCTTGCTTTTTTTCTACAAGTTCATTTACAATCTTCTTTAATTGTTTCTCATTAACGACTTGGAGATGTTTTAAATCATCATCTGCTGTTCCATCATTTTTTTGAGTGTATAATTCCTTATTAATTGTTTTAATCTCACTATGGGTTATATTAGCAGATTCAGTTCCATTATGCCGAAACCACTCGTCATATTCTTCCTTAATTTTAATATATTCTTTCATTATATCAGACGTCTCGGAAAATTTCTTTATTTTTTTCTTTTTATTTAAATCAGAATATTTTATTTCTATTAACTCGTTACGCAGATATCCAATTTCATCTTCTAATTTGTTACGTGCTTCGAGATTTTTCTTTACTAAATAATTTTTTTCCTTATCAATGTAAAGATATTGACTATCTGAATTATAAATTGAATCGCCAGGCTTGATTTTTAATCTATCTCCATTTGAAAATTTTAGCGAAATTATGATATGTTCTTCTTCTCCAGGAATTCTTAGATGTAAGGGATCTGTTGCTTTTATTTCTTCCGTTTCTAATTTTGCACTAATACACGGATAATGGAATATTTTCTTTCTCAAGCTACACATAATAATTATCCAACCTTGCCAAATATTATCATTTACAGTCAAATGGCATAAGTGAAAGTAATATATTGTATTGATTAATTCTACGGGTAAGTCACTCTTGTTAAGATGTGCAACATTCTGCGTGTATATCAAAAAATGCATCGACCGCCGTATCTAACATTTCAAGATACGGTAATTCATCCAACATTTTTGAAACATCGCTATAATCATTTATATCTAAATCTTTTCCGCACCTGTTACATTTTATTATATCACTTCTAACTTCAATCCATAATGCCATTGCTTCATATATATCCCGTATTGGACTTGCATATAATATTTTACCCTCTTGCGTAACTTCCCAGCCGTCTTTTTCAGGTGTTGAATCTGGCTTAGGGCAATTACACTTATAATAAAATTCGCCGTGCGGTTCGCACCACGGTTTCATTATGCCATCCTTATCTTCTATTAATGGCAATCCACCGGGATGAATAACCTCGGTTTTATAACTTTTTATAATTTCCATTATTTTTTCCTTTATTGTATGTTGTGGTTTTCTTATTACCAATACCATACATCCAACATTTGAAACTGTACGTTGAGACAGGATTTTCGTATTTTTCATATATTTCAGGAGAATCTTTGACCAAAATTAAACGCGTCGTATATTTTGGTGGTATTGCTCAGGATTTTTTTAAATTATTCGCTCGCGTGGGAAAGGGGTGTCAGCCTTTTTAAAAATACTGTTTTTGGTCACACCTCCTCGGTGAAGACATTTCAAAGGTCTGATATTGTATCCCAAATATCACAAAAACGTGACACCAGTGTAGCATTTTTCGCTGTTTTCAGGTGATTTGTTTACTTGTGAAATTGTGTTTCTCGACGGTAACTCGACTTTTCGGCTGATTCGAAATTAGCATAAAAACACTACACTCGATGTCACGCATTGCTCTATCTCTTGATATTGTTATAGATAGGGCAATACGCCAGTGTCCGATTTTATTTTATTTGATTAATTTTGATGTGTGATATTTTGCACATCTCCTGCCATAGTTACGATAATATTAGTATAATATTATTTGTTTTGAATTATAATCAGCAATATTCAGCTCTTACCTATAATGAACTTAGGAAAGAGGAATTAATTAGTCTTTTTTGAAATTTTCTAAGTATTAATGAAAGATTATGTAATTTTCACTGTTTTATAGGAGGCAAAAGGATGACTCAAATAGTAGTTTCTGCGATATTTGGTTTTATCTTTGCTTATATATTATTCAGATTAAAGCAGAGAGACAGTTTTATCACTGGCATTCTTGAATCTCGAATAAACGCTGCCCAAGAGGCATATAGCCAATCATTAACAATAAGTAAAAACATCCATTCTGATGGAACTGTAAAGTCAGTTATTAGCATTGAGTTTGAAACTTGGTTTCGAAGTACTTCATTAAAACTGCCAAAAGAAATCAGAGATATACTCAGAGACGGAATGCACTATTTAAGCTATTATAATGAATTAAAAGATGATTGGCGTTATGAAAAAACATCAGGTGATGCAGTCAAGGCAGACGAAAAATATAATGATTTAAAAACGAGATTTAATTTTATTGCAAAAATGCCATATCGAATTGAAGAAATATCTGACAAACTCTTTAATAGATATATGGTAAGTGATCAATTAGGGGTATGGTGGTTTATTAAAAATATATTTAAATAGATTTATTGAAATAGGATAATAAATGAATAATATTTCAGTTGGAATTATTGCATTAATAAGTGCGGGAATTGGTAGCCTTTTAGCCCCTTGGGTAAATTGGGGAATAGAAAAGAGAAAAATCAAACTCCAAGACAAAAAACACACGCTTGATACTTTAAGAAGTTTGGTTTTAGATGAATATGAAAAATTTGAATCTTTTATGAAAGAATACACAGAAATCGGAAAGAATAAATATGAAAAAAAACTTTATGAGATTACTTATTTTGATGCACTTAATAAACATTCTATATTTCATAAAATAAAACCATTTTTGCAAAATGAGACTATCTCGATATTAAAAGATTCAAATATGCTTATTTACGCAGACCGTGGGGCTTCAACAGGGCAATTACCCACACCTTTTGAAAAATTGATGGAAAATTTATCAGAAATCGAAAAAGATTGGAAGTTAATATAGATTTCAGCCCCACCAATTTGTTCAATTTCAATTTGTATCCACAGAAAGTGCATCCACAATGTGATAAAGTTTGATGTTATTTGACCAAAACCATTTTCTCAGTCTCCACCAAATCACCTACTTTCACCTGACAAAAATACACTCCTCCTCCAACTTTAGTCCCTGAATCATCAAATCCGTACCAAATTATTGAATGCCACCCTTGAGTTTGATATTTGTTTTGCAGTGTTGTGATTTGCTTTCCTGATATATCATATATATTGATAGATACATCGCTGTCTTTATCTAATCCATAAGTTATCGTTGTAGTTGGATTAAAGGGATTTGGATAAACAGGTAGTAATGTTAATTTATTTGGTAACGAATAAAATATTTCGTTGTCTGTAATGTTTAAAGCATCAGTAGCATACACTCGCACATGACCTGCATCAATTCCTGACCCATCATTCCATTCGGATCCGATGGCAACTCTTTTAACATCACGTGATAATGAAACTGACCAACCTGATCGGTCACCTGCAGCCTCTCCATCAATATCATTTCCAACCTGTGTCCATAAACCACCAGATTCTGAGTACACTCGCACATGTCCCGCATTATTTCCTGATCCATCATTTTCATATGCTCCAATGGCAACCAACTTACCATCAGATGATAAAGAAACTGAAACGCCTAAATGGTCGCCCGCAGTTTCTCCATCTATATCACTTCCAACTTGTTTCCATATGCCACTTGAATCTGAGTACACTTGCACATGTCCCGCATCAATGCCTATACCGTCGTTTAAAAAGCCTCCAATGGCAACTCTATTACCATCTGATGATAATGAAACTGACCAGCCAAAATGGTCATATGCAGCTTCTCCATCTATATCACTTCCAACCTGTTTCCATATGCCACTTGAATCTGAGTATACTCGCACATGTCCTGCATCAATAGCTGTATCATCGTTTAATTTTGCACCAATAGCAATCCTATTACCATCTGATGATAATGAAACTGATCTACCTGATTGGTCGCCCGCACCTTCTCCATCTATATCACTTCCAACTTGTTTCCATATGCCACTTGAATCCGAGTATACTCGTACATACCCGTCACCTCTCCACGCCCCAATGGCAACTCGCCTGCCATCCGATGACAACGAAACAGAATTACCGAAAAAACCAAACGCCCCATCTATATCACTTCCAACCTGCGTCCATATACCACTTGAATCTGAGTATACTCTTACATGCCCATTATTATTTCTAATTGCTCCAATAGCTAATCTCATACCATCCGATGACAACGAAACAGATGATCCCGACTCGTCACCTGGCGCTTCTCCATCTATATCACTTCCAACTTGTGTCCATATGCCACTTGATTCTGAGTATACTCGTACATGCCCCGCATCAATGCCTATGCCATCATTCTTAATTGCCCCGTGCGCCATCCTCTTACCATCCGATGACAATGCAACTGAAAAGCCCGATTCATCATACGCAGCCTCTCCATCAATATCATTTCCAACCTGTGTCCATGTTTGGGCAATCATGATTGAACTTATTGTCCATATCAAAACAATTATTTGTGAACAAAACACGACCAGTTTTTTCATACAAATCTTACAACAATCAATTCTTGCTATTATAAGTTCATCGTTTTCAATCTGTGTAAAATTAGTCACATTTCTTACACAAAAGATTGCTATCATATTCTCCAGTAGGTACTGCCTGCATTTTATCTAATTTTTTGACAGATCCTCTAAATAAAAAATGTTTTCCATCATATATTTCTTGATACATAAAATCAGGAATGATATGAGATTTTTTTAATAATTCCGTTTTTTTTGACAAAGTTTACAAATCACCTATCAATTTACATACATTATTATCTTTAAACCCATATCTGTTTTGGATTCTGCTTTTTGCAAATTCCGTTGAGTTTGGATTGAATTGTTGTTAATTAGGACGTATAAAATAAAAATGATTGATTTTTATGTGGTCAGCCTATCAACTTTCTCAGTCACTATAGCAATAGTTGTGGAATTTTTATCAGATATTCTAATTACTTGTAACTAAATATAAATTTAATTCAGTATAATAATATTAATCAATCCAGAGGTTTTTAAAATAAAATGACTAAAGACACCGAAGTTTTTCAGTTTGCTAATCATTATCAGAATATTTCAGATATATGTAAAATGTTCTTAACTACTTTATCAGGTAGAAAGTTTAATTATACTAATGATTCTGTTCAGATGTTTATCATAATGAGTCTTGATAATCTCAAGCTTGAAACACGCGGGATTGCTACTCTAAATCAAAACCATTTGTATATGCAGTCATTGTCACATGTAAGAAATATATTTGAATTATTTGTTAACCTATATTGGATAAGTTCTGCTAATGAAGAGGAAAGAATTGAATATGTAGCACAACTTGATGCATTCCCATATTATTGGCATGAGAAAGAAGTAAATATTTGGGAGCAAAATTTATCATCCAATAATCCAGTATGGACCGCTGAATATGTAAAAAACGCAAGGAAAGCATTGACTGATATAAAAAAAAAGTATCCAAATCTTATAAATGAACAAAAGTTATTTAAAAAACCACGTCCATTAGCATCCCGAATTTCTGAAGAAATTAGACTAAAGTACTATTTTATTTACAAATTTTCCTCAATCTTTGTTCATCCGTCACCATTTTTTAAAGATGTGCATTTTAAGAATGTAATTAATGGGAAAGAACCTATGGATATCTTAGGAAAGCCTTTATTAGAGACTTTAACTTATGGATTATGGCTCACTTATTTATGTTTTTTCGGATATACTAAAGTGTTCGACAATAAGGACATAAAAGGATTTATGGCACGGGAAAAACATGTTAATTCTATGTATGACTTATTTAACGATGCAAATAAAGAATATATTCAACTATCAGACTAAGATTTTTAGGTATTAATTGATGAACTTTAATCTCATCAATTACATTACAGTCTTCATTAGTAACAATAGTAATTAAGTGATCATTTAATATACACAGTATCTGTGATTCCGACGATTGTCTCATTTAAAAATCTCATTATGTAGTTTTCAGTAGTGCTGTTTTCATTTAAAATAACATCTATAACGTTTTCTGACTGAGCAATTTTTTTTCCGCCTTTCTGTATACCTAATGGACTGACAATTATTCCACCCGAAGCACCTGTATCCATAATTTTGTATGCAAGCGCACCAATTCTTTCCTGAGATTGACGAGAAGTGGTATATCTACGGCATTCAACTACTAAAAATATATTGCTGCCCTCTTTGACACCTTTGGCATCAATTTCCCATTCACTGCCTGACCGTTTACCTTTTATTTTTTGTTTATCTTCAAAAAAAGAAAGCCCGAACTTATGAGCAAACTGATTCAGTAGGTAGGTTGAAACTTCTTCATATGATTTCCATTTAGTATCTTTTTTACTCATTATGATTAATAACTTAAATTATAAATAAAGTACAAAATTAAACAGACAAATCTATCCACCACATTTTGTAAGTTTTTATTATTTATTGGGAACAATTAGAAAAAAATAGACATCGGTGAGAGATAAGTACCAGATCTATATTTTCATTGAAAATCCCAAAATTGCTAAAACTACCCCACTTAAATCTTAAAATTGAATTTGTATCCACAGAAAGTGTATCCACAATTAGGTATTATTTGACTTTATTTGATTATGTTTGACAAAATCAAAACTCCAGAAAAAACACAAAACCCCGTCGTGAAACGCGGTTTATTGAGGGTGGGCGATGGCAGGCTCGAACTGCCGACCTCTGCCGTGTGAAGACAGCGCTCTGACCAACTGAGCTAATCGCCCTAATTTTAACTATTTACAAATGATAAATTACAATTTACACATTTAGGATTTAATTAATATCTTTTAGACAAAAAACTGCCCGTATAAATAATATGCTTCAGGATGCTTATCAGGTGAGCGGGCCACACAGGTCGTTTTAAGACGGAAATTAATTGGTCTTTCAAAAATACTTTTAAATCCAAAATAACTTTCTAATTCATAAATGTAAAAACTAATTAAACTTTTACATAATCAATACTTAAACTTACCGTATTAAAATTGGATAAATCGAGTTAAATCATATGGAAAATTTCTTACATTGGTGGC
>SDBT01001507.1_pt1 | contig 41176 bp, 29 predicted proteins | sample 2277101 | NCBI WGS metagenome assembly SDBT01 (sample SAMN10404973, study PRJNA504765) | marine sediment metagenome | isolation source: marine sediment core GS10_PC15, 103 cmbsf | place: Arctic Ocean: Southern Knipovich Ridge | collected 2010 | reverse complement strand
AAAAGAATCCATGTACTCCTCTGCTAATTCATGTAAAGTATTAATTTTATCAAGACCGGTAACTTTGTCTAGCTGATTTCGCAGAGAATCAATTCTTGAACTACTATAAGCCAAGATTGGGATTAAAAAAATTAGAATAATTATCTTACACATAATTTCTCCTGAATATGAAAATAACTCTCAATAACAATGAGAAATTCAATTAATCAACCAATATTATTTCTTAATATTAAAAAGCATAAATCATGCCAAATCAGGATATCCACGTGGCATATAGAACATCTTCAATCAATTCAATTGCTCCTCAGACAAAAAAAACTTTTATCATCAAAGAAATTATTGATTAACTACAACCGGGTCTTTCGGAATGTGATAATTTAAATTTATTGTAAATCTACCTAATATCCCTTAAAATATAACACAAGACCGCACAATGCAATCAATAATTCGATCTCAACTTATTTTATGGCGTTTCTACTTTAAAGTAAATTATTATTGAACATCTCAGAACCTTACAATAAATTCTAATCAATACGTTAGACAGATTATATGAAATTTTTCCTCACTCCAAAAAATTAGGACCTGATTTTGAACAAACAAACTAAAAATCCATCAGAATCCATCGTTGAAATGACGGAACTGGTTTTACCTAATGACACAAATCTGCTGGGAAATCTTCTCGGTGGAACCCTGATGCATTGGATGGATATTGCCGCAGGGATGTCTGCTTCCCGCTATTCCAACCATGTTGTCGTCACGGCAGCCGTTGACAACCTGATCTTTCACCAACCCATTAAACTGGGAGAGCTCGTAAACCTTAAAGCAATTGTTACCTGGACCGGTCGCACCTCAATGGAAATCTTTGTAAAAGTCTTTGCGGAGGATACCAGAACCAGCGATATAAAACTAGCCAATGAAGCTTTTTTTACTTTTGTCTCCCTTGATGATAATGGTGCCCCTTATTTAGTGCCGACTCTTAAAATAACTACTGACTCGGAAAAAATGATGTTTGAAGAAGCTCAAATCCGTCGTCGAAACAGATTGGGGAGAAAAAATCCATAATGAAAAACACTTCATCAATTTCTCTTTTTATACCCTGTCTCGTAGATCAGGTTTATCCGGAAATTGGTGTGGCTATGGCAAAAGTACTTAGCCATCTTGGATGCCAGGTTACCTATAATAATCAGCAGACCTGTTGTGGCCAACCTGCTTTTAATGCCGGTCACAGGGATGAAGCTCGTAAAGTTGCAAAAACCTTTATTAATACTTTCAGTGACTCAGAAGTTATTGTTGGGCCTTCAGGATCCTGTACCGCCATGGTGAAAAACTATTATCCTTCACTCTTTCAAGGTGATAAATATCAGGAGCCGGCTCTCCGGTTGGGTAAGAAAATATTTGAATTTTCTCAATTTATTGTAAATCATAATCTGACAGAAAAAATATCAGGTAATTTTAAAGGAAAAATAGGTTTTCACAACTCCTGTCATAGCGCACAGGAATTGGGTATTAAAAATGAACCTATAGAGATTCTGACCAGAATAAGGGATCTTGAGGTGTTTGTCCCTGATCGGTTTTCATGTTGTGGATTCGGCGGATTATTCTCTTTTAAATTTGATGACATCGGTAGTACAATGGCCAAAGCCCGTATCGAAATGTTTACCAAACCTAACCTTCGTACCATCGTCACCAATGATCCGGGTTGTTTAATGCATATGCAGCAGGAATCAAAATTTCTCAATTTAGATATGGAGTTTTTTCATTTAGCTGAATTCCTGGTAAAAGTTATGAACTTATGAGTTCTGATGGGGTGATTTGAAAGATAAAAGTAGTGTATATACACCATTCTAAGAATTTTTTACTTTCTTTGTAGCTCTGTGGTTCATGAATAGATCAAGTAAAGCATTATAGTAAAAAATTACGTCTATGAGCAATTATCAAACATTTCTGGATCAGGGTAAAAGTAAAGCCCTTGATGATATACATCGTCTGAAAATCCTGAAGGCTGTTTCGACTTATGAGGATCAGGTCGACAAAATGAAAAAAGAGCAATTTCGGGATTGGGAGCAAGCGCGTCAAATAGCCGGTAGAATTAAAGATGAAGTGTTGGAAAATTGGCCTGCCCTTTTAGAAGAATTTGAAATTAAGATAAAAAAACGGGGTGCCCGGGTCTGGTGGGCAAAAAATAAGGAAGAAGCACAGACCTGTTTTTTAAACATCGCTAGAACACATCAGGCAAAAAAAATTGTTAAGTCAAAATCTATGACCACCGAGGAAATTGAATTTAACGAGTTCTGCGAAAAAAATGATATTGATGTCCTGGAGAGCGATCTTGGAGAATTGATTGTTCAATTAGCTGATGAAAAACCCTATCATATCGTTACACCCGCGATGCATAAAACCAGAGCAGAAATTGGACAACTATTCAGGGATAAGCTGGGTGCTCCAGAGACAGATGATGCCCGGAAATTGACCATGATCGCCAGGGAGCACCTCCGCAAAGCTTATAGCAAAAGTGATATAGGGGTAACCGGGGCAAATTTTATTATTGCTGATGAGGGTGCCGTTTTAATGACAGAAAATGAAGGAAACGGTCGACTAACAATGTCCTGCCCACCTGTTCATGTCGTCTTTGTTGGCATTGAAAAAATTATACCACGATTGAGTGACCTCTCTCTGTTTTTACCCCTGTTGGCAACCAGTGGCACAGGTCAACAGATTACCGGTTACAATTCGGTGATTCGCGGACCCCGCCAGGAGGGCGAAAATGACGGCCCAACGGAGATGCATGTGATACTGATCGATAACGGCCGGTCTGAATTATTTATGAAAGATCAGTATCAGACCATACTTAAGTGTATTCGTTGCGGCGCCTGTTTAAATGCCTGCCCTGTTTACAGAACAATTGGAGGTCATTCATACCAAACAACCTATCAGGGACCGATCGGATCGGTTATTACACCCCAATTCCGTGGCCTCAAGGAATATGGTCACCTGGCTTTCGCCTCAAGTCTCTGCGCCGCTTGCACATCAGTTTGCCCGGTCAATATAAATATACACAAATTGCTTCTCGAAACACGTGGAGAGATGTATCAAAAACATTATACAGGAATATTCTGGAATATTTCTCTTATAATTTGGTCCTGGATAATGTCCAATCGTGTTCGATTAGATTTTTTGTCAAAGCTGTTAAAACTCACATATAAAATTCTTTTGCCTTTATTACCTGCAGGTAAACGTAAGCGTATACCCACTCTACCAAAAAAATCATTTTCAGATTTGTGGAAACAATATGAACAGCAGAGATGAAATATTAAATCGTCTTAGGCAGAATAACTATAACATCCAGGTTGCCCAATCGCCGAAGTGGCAGGATAAATCACTCTATGTTAATTATCCCCGGAATTCTGAGGAGTTGTTTTCTGTCTTTAAAAATCAGCTAGAGGAACTTTCAGGTGAAGTACACCTTATTAATAGTTTGGATTATTTTGCAAACATTTTTCTTGAAATTCTCAAAGATGTTAAACCCAATCTTTGCAGGGCTCATAAATCGCTATTAATTGACAAAATAAAAAATATTGGTCCTGAAATAGCCCGATATCTTGAGTATATTGACGAAATCGATATTGACAGTATTGCCTTCTCCAAATTTGATGTAGGTATAACCTGTGCAGATTCCCTGATCGCCCGGACCGGAAGTATTCTATTGCGTACGCTGTCCGCCGGCGGCAGACGTCTTTCTGTTTTGCCTCCTACCCATATTGTAATTGGGGAAACAAAACAACTTGTTTATTCAATCGATGATGCCCTGAGAAACCTGAGTAAAGCCCAGGATAACTGGAGTTATGCGACCATTATAAGCGGACCTTCCAGAACATCGGATATTGAGAAACAATTGGTTCTTGGGGCGCATGGTCCAAAACGGTTAATTGTTCTTCTTCTCGAATCGCCGTAGATTAAACATTTTCAGCCAGATGATATATCGGTCAATCAATACCTGTTTCTAATTCCATAATCTCCGTTTTATAAAATATATCATGAATTCTGGCAGGATATTGAACCTTAAAAGCAAAATAAATATCTCTTAAAATCGTAATAATTATTACTTATTTTCGTTACAGAATTTTGTATAATGTCCACAAGATAATTGTAGAAAAAGGATCCTGAAAATTGTACCAGAATAATATTCCTGTTCTCAATACAGATCAGATGAGAGAAGTCGACAGACTGATGATTGACTGTTATGGTATTTCACTACAGCAGATGATGGAAAATGCCGGACGAAATCTTGCCCTACTGTCCAAAAAAATTTTAAAGGGTGATATTTATGGCAAAACGATATGCGTCATTGTCGGTAACGGCAATAATGGGGGAGGCGGGCTCGTTGCAGCCAGGCATCTTAGTAATTGGGGTGCAGAAGTAACCATTTTAGTAGCAAAACCCGCAGAAAAATTCAAATCGATTCCGGCCAAACAATTGGAAATTGTTCGCCATCTGCCCATTTCTGTTGTTTTTGCCGATAATCACATTGATTATATAAACTGGAACAAATGTCAGCTAATTATTGATGCTATTATCGGCTATGGTCTTAACCGGGAACCTGACAAAAAAATAACCCAAATTATCCAATCTATCAATTCGATGAAATGTCCCGTCATCTCATTAGATACACCCTCAGGTCTCGACACAACCGAAGGGGTAACATTTAAAACTATTGTCCGTGCAGATGTAACCTTAACTCTCGCGCTACCTAAAGCAGGATTAATTAAATCTGAGGCAAAAGAATTTGTCGGTGATCTTTATCTGGGTGATATATCTGTTCCACCTTTGCTATATTCACAATTGGGGATGAAAGTGAAGCCTCTATTTGCTGAAAACCCGGTTATTCACTACGTTGATGCAAATAACCGGGTTGAATAATATGATTGAAACTTATCCTATTTTGTAAGTTTTAAAGGATCAAGAATCTCATCTAGCTTTTCTTCACTTAAATCTGTATTTTCCAGCGCAACTTCCTTAAGTGTCTTTCCCTCCGCATAAGCAGTCTTGGCAATTTTTGCTCCAAGATCATATCCGATTATAGGGTTTAAGGCGGTAACCAGGATCGGATTTTTATCTATCAGATTGCCTATTTTCTCCTCATTTAATACAAAGCCTTCGATGGCTTTGTCGGCCAATACCCGGGCCGCATTGCCCAGAGATTCGATGGACTGAAGAAGATTATGGGCAATCACCGGCAACATTACATTTAACTGGAAAACACCCGCCTGCCCTCCAATTGTAATCGTAACATCGTTTCCCATAACCTGGGCACAAACCATAGTCACCGCTTCTGGTATAACCGGATTTATCTTTCCCGGCATGATTGAGGATCCGGGTTGTAAAGCTGGTAATGAGATTTCACCTATCCCGGCAATTGGTCCGCTATTCATCCAACGTAAATCATTACTGATCTTCATCAGACTGGTGGCAACCGTTTTTAACTGCCCACTTAATTCGACTATAGCATCCTGCGTAGCCAGGGATTCGAAAAAATTTGATGATTTCTTAAAAGGATATCCTGTTACTTCTGATAATTTTTTCGCGAAACGATCGGCGAATTCAGGATGGGCATTTATTCCGGTTCCAACCGCTGTTCCCCCTTGTGCTAATTCTGCAACGCGGGGAAGGCTGGCTTTAATCCTCTCAATACCATGCCGGATTTGACTTGCCCATCCGGACATTTCCTGACTGACTCTGACCGGCATCGCATCCATTAAATGGGTACGTCCGGTTTTGACAACCCCTTCATATTTTGACGCTTTTCTTTCAATTACCTCCAGCAGATGGATTAATCCGGGTAATAAAACCTCTTCCGTTTCCACGTAAGCAGAAATATGGATCGCTGTAGGAATAACATCATTTGATGATTGACCCATGTTTACGTGATCATTCGGATGAATTTTTTTCCCTGCGATGGTTGAGGATAAATTGGCGATAACCTCGTTAGCGTTCATGTTACTGCTTGTTCCTGATCCGGTCTGAAAGATATCAATCGGAAAATGGCTATCATGCTTTCCATCAATTACCTCTGTCGCTGCTTGTTGGATGGCTGTGGATTTTTTATCATCCAATAAATCTAAATCTTTATTAACCTCTGCAGCAGTTTTTTTGATCAGACCCAGCGCTTTGATCATCGCTCGTGGAATCGGGATACCACTGATGGGAAAATTATCAACCGCCCGTTGGGTCTGTGCGGCATATAATGCATTTTTAGGGACTTTAACCTCGCCCATGGAGTCTTTTTCAACTCTGAATTCAGACATTTGAGCCTCCTTTATTTCAAAATATTTTAGGTCGAGCGCACATTACGCCCGATATAGCTATCCAAAGATTATCTAAACCATGTTACTATTGAATCTGTCAGAATATATGAAGATACTACTTTGTGAAATATTTGACAATAGAATTGCGGAGATTTTATTCGTTTTAGCAGGAAATATCCGAGAATATATTCAAAATGTGCCGGAGAGATTTTCAAGATCAATCTCTCTTATCTGCACCTGACTCGATTGTTTAAAACATGCAATGATTGCCTCTGCTACATCAACATCCTTTAGCATTTTCTGGCGGTCCCAATCATAGGGCAACCGGTCATGCATTGTAGTATCAACCGAAGAGGGATAGACAGAAGTGACTTTTATGCCGGTCTCACCAAGTTCCTGCCTCAGGGAATCCGCCAGAGCCCTCAGGCCCCATTTTGACGCACAATATGCAGACCATTCAGGAAAAGTCTGACGACCGGCGACCGAATTTATAAAAAAGATATGACAGCAATCCGTTAGATAGGGAAAAAGTTTGTGCGTCAGTAAGAATGGTACATTCAGATTAAGTTCGATTGTCTCACGCCAATCAGCGGGTTGCATATTTTTTACCCGCCCAACTTTTGCGATACCTGCATTGTGGACAAGTACTGCAATTTTGATACCCGTAGATTTAACTTTTTCGACGATCAGATCAATCTGATCATCAATCATCAGATCCGCTGATTGACAAATACAACGGCCCCCTTCAAGAGCGATTTCCTGTTGAAGGCTATTAAGGTCCTCAAAATTCCTGGCGATGGCATATACTGTCAATCCACTCGAGGCAAAGGCTTTCGCTGTACTACGGCCAATTCCCCTACTGGCCCCGGTTATTAAGGCAATGTCAGATGACACTTCGTTCACTCCGTATCAGTTCAAGGAATTCTGTTCGTGTTTTTGGGTCCTCTTTGTACGAGCCGAGAAGTGTCGATGTAATCATTTTTGCTTTTTCTTTTTCTACGCCTCGCATAGACATACACATATGATAGCCTTCGACGACAACACCAACCCCGTTGGGATTGAGCTGCTCCTGCAATACATTTGCAATTTGAGCTGTCATACGTTCCTGTACCTGGAGCCGTCGGGCATACATATCCACAATCCGTGGAATTTTACTCAACCCAACAACTTTTCCATTCGGAATATATCCCACATGGGCTACACCAAAGAATGGCAGCATATGATGCTCGCATAAACTGTAGTAATTTATATTTGTAACAACGACCATTTCATCATAATCCACATCGAACAGGGCGTCATTGACTAGCCCTGCTGCAGTTTGCTTGTATCCGCGTGTAAGATCCTTGTACATTTTCTCTATCCTTTTTGGGGTGTCAATTAATCCCTGCCGGTCAGGATCCTCACCAATTTCTTGTAATATTTTACGAATTGCAGATTCAAAATCTTTCATTGTATATCCTTATATTACCGGTAGCTCTTTAACCACCGGACACGCCCTAACCTAATTTTTTCCAAGTTCGAAGTAATTATTGTTGGTTTCCCACAATTTTAAATGAAAAAGCATGTTATCTGGAAACTCCTTTTCCAGTTCTTGCCATAAAAACTGAACAATAATTTCTCCGCTTGATAGTCTATGTTTAAAAAACTCTACTTGCTGATTCAGATGTTTATAATCTAAAATTGCTAAAACGCTTTGAACATGTAGATCAAAGTCCTTTATCGGTATTATCATACCTGTTTTGTCATCCAGTGAGCCCGTGATACTCACTTCCAGGCGATAGTCATGACCGTGACCATTATAATTGTTACATTTGTCGTAAACTTCTATATTCTGTGCCGAATCGAGTGTTTCTGAGTGTAAACGGTGCGCTGCGGTAAACTCATAGATTTTGCTAAGAATAACCTGTGTGGTCATAGGTCCTCCTTAAAAACATCAACATAAAGATCCGATCGTTCATAAAGACGAATTTTAAAGAGTTCAAATGCCCCTTTCCCCGCCAGCTCTTTCTTGATAAGATCAAATAAGATAAGGGCAATGTTTTCTGTTGTTGGAATACATGACTCAAAATATGGAGTGTCAAGATTCAAATATTTGTGATCAAAATTTCTCAGGACCACATTTACATGCTTTTTAAGGTCGCTGAGATTGATGATCATTCCGGTCAGTGGATCCACCTGCCCCTGTATGGACACATGTAATTCATAATTATGTCCATGACCATGAGGGCTGGTACAAAGCCCGAATATCTCTTCATTTTTTTCTTTGGACCATTCATCCCGCCAGTAACGATGACTAGCAGAAAATTCAAACTTTTTTGATATATAGATGTTTTTAGGGTTCATATATTCCTTTTTATAAACCACTGAGTACATTAACTATTCAGAAAATGTCGGGATATTCGCTTCGTTTCATCCAGTATCTATTAATAATTTACAAATAGGATTTTTTATTCCAAATTTTATACCGGTTGGAAAATATTGATGATATCAGGCTAGTTATTAAAAATCTTCTTCGGAATTTTAACCATCGACTCTGTGGTATCTCTGCCAAGTGATATGGGAGGCAATTTGCGGGATATGACTGCATTTAATGCTGCTGATTTCAATTGGTTCGCATAATTTTCCGATTCATCTGTGATGAGAGTCGTAACCATGTACTCGATCACTCGTTCAGGTTGCCGGGAAATCACTTTTATCTCATTATTTACTATCTGAAGTAAGCTGGGCAGGCGATCATCCATATTTATCTTTTTTGTAACCTTCTCTTTTGAAAACATCTCTATAGCCGTATTATATATTTCATTTGCTGCTTCCTGATAAAGCGATGACTGCTCAGGCGTACTTTCAATATGTAGAAGGTCTGAGCCAACTGTAAGATGATATAATTTTTCTATTACCATGGAGACCTTTTCTCCACGTATTAAGCTACCATATAAAGGGGCAATTATTTGTGGTTGCGGGTCTACCTGTTTGATATTTTGAATAGCATATCTGACAGCATTGTTAGCTGGCATATGTAATTGATGATATGCCAGTATCCCGTCAAGATGTGCGTCTTCCATCCATAGGGATTGGTTATGCTCACGGCTTAATATTCCACTAAATAATTCGCCACTAAATAATATCCGGGATGTTTTATCATAGGTAAAAAATGTGCTTCCTGCGGGACAAAACGGTGCGGAAATATAAATTAATTCGTGCTGTGTGGCCAATTTAACTCGCCAATCTTTCATTTTATTAATATATTTAACATTTTTTTCATTAATATCATTAGCCGCGATTAAACGCCAATTTCCTTCTGTCGTAACACAGATCGCTTTGGGATTTGATTTTTTCAAAAATTGAACATTTTGGGTAATGTAAGCATCCTGCTGATTTAAATTGTATACATGAATATTTTTTACGTCATCAATTAACGATGATATCTTCTGAGAAATTACCGGATAATCAGAGATTGGACCAGGATTGAAAAGATAATTAATTTCCTTCTGACCGCTTTTGAACATACGTAAAAATACATTGGTTTGCAGAAGCGAATCTTTATTTCTGCGGCCAACCCAATATGTGTAATCTGCAATTTTAACCGGAGTAGCAAGATCTGTACTATCCTTTTGCTCCTCTTTTTTGCTAACTTCAGCAATCCTCTTTTTAGATTTTATCTTTATGGTTTTAGGGCGAAGTATAAAATTTCCTTTTGACCATTTTCTCAACGAATCTAAAGCCTCGTCTTCTGTCAGATCTTTATAGTTTATTTTACTGACATCCCCTTTTTCCAGATAAACAACTCCCTCCCCATCACTGTTTCGCAAGACCAGTTCACCACTGAAAGCATCTTTCATACAAAGTTCTAAGATTTCATCAAGATTATATTCGGTTAAAGTTCCCTTTTGCACTAATGCTTCTTCACGCCGGCTTTCGATGCGATGAAAAATGGCCTTGATCTTAACAAGGAGTTCATCAACTTTAAATGGTTTTACAATGTAGTCATCACTTCCGGTCTGAATCCCTTCCAGAAGACGTTCCTTTTTGGCTGTCAGGAATATAAAAGGAATCGAGCGGGTGAGGTTTGATTTTCGGACATGCTTACAAAATTCAATCCCATCCATTTCCGGCATTGCAATGTCTGAGATAATCAGATCAGGGATTGTCCGTTCCAGACTGCTCACCGCAATTTTTCCATTTTTTGCTGTTATAACCTCATAATCATCTGACAATTCAAGGATTCTTTGTACGGAATATAGAATGGAGGTTTCGTCCTCAACAAGAAGTAATGTCTTTTTATTTCCCATCACGATTTCCCTTTAAATCGCTTATATTGATTCCACTCAATATAATTCTGGTCTGATTGGAGCATGTAATTTGCCATCTTAAAAATATAACTGCCCCGGTCTAAACAATCTTATTCATTCCTACGTATCAGACTATAATAAGTTTATAATTGAATATTGACGTTTTTCTAGGAAATATATCTATCTCTAAATGTGGTTTAAAACACTAAGATTTAAATAAAAAGTTGAAAAACGATCTTTATAAACATTTTTCATATTTATAACGTATTAAACCATTAAAATAAGGCCAGGTAATGAACACCAATAAAATTCAATAAATCATGCATTGTAATAACGCATAAAAACTCTTACATTTGGTTATCGGATGAAATATCTATAATATTAATATTTTATAAAAGGAGATAACAATGACCTCCCTACTGGAACAAATTAAAAGTACCTTAGAGGAAACTTTTGATACCGTAAAAGATGGCGCCACAGTCATGATTGAAAAGGCTGAAGACTTTGGAAAAATCAGCAAAATGAAATTTGAAATCAGACAATTAAGCAGCAATACAGAAAAAAAGTTGACGGTGTTGGGTGATGCAGTATTACCGCATCTTATTAAAAACGACGTCAATGCTCTAAAAGACAATCCGGCAATTAAGCTGGTTGTGGAAGAAATACAGGATTTAAATATAAAAATTGATGATAAACAAAAAGAAATTGACAAGTTGGTTGCTGAAACTGAAAAGATTTCCATGGAGAAGAAAGAAGAGAAAATGCATACACGAATAAACACCCTTGAAAATGAAATTGAAGAACGAATGGCCGAGTTAAAAAAACTCAAGGCAACTTAGAACCAAAAGTCGTTTAATTCATTCGTAAATTTCTTGATTCTTTTATCATTATTCTTAAATTAGTACATGTCCGTAGGGGTGTCCCACAACCGGGACTGAGAAAACACCCTTCGAACCTGATCTGGATGATACCAGCGTAGGGAAACGGTAATTAAAATTGAGAGTTCCTTGATAATTAGTCGTTTTTCCCGCTGGGTAAACGACTTTTTTAATGGAGTTTTCAATGATTTTTTTTCTTCGCTCATCACTCAATTCAATACTACTCATTTTCATATTCTCATCGCTTTTATTGGCCCAGGAACTAGTAACCGTTAGTGGAACTGTCTTTGATTCGGAAACGATGGAACGTCTGAGCGGAACAGAGCTAATTATAGAAGAGATAGGCCGTGGTACGATTTCGGATGAAAACGGTGATTATAATTTTACAGGTATCCCCCAGGGTGAATACACCATTAGTGCCGGTTTTATCGGATATAGGGTGTCAAAACAGCAATTGATTACAAGGAATATTTCTCAGACATCTTTAGTAATCATGCTCATGCCCATAATTCTAAAGGGCCAAACGATTGAAGTAACAGCTACCCGTGCTGCAGAAGGTGAATCACCTGTAGCCTTCTCAAATATTACCCGCGATGAGTTGGAAGATTATTATACAGCCAGCGATATTCCAATGCTGCTGGATCAACTTCCCGGAGTATATTCCTACTCTCTTACCGGGGATAACCTTGGATACTCTTTTCTGAAAATCCGTGGTTTTGATCAATCGCATGTTGGGGTAATGATCAATGAAATTCCCCTGAACGACCCGGAAGACCACCAGGTCTACTGGGTAGACCATCCCGATTTGGCAGAAAGCGTTGAGGATATTCAAGTCCAGAGGGGTGTGGGAACCAGTATTTACGGTACATCTACTTTTGGGGGATCTGTAAACATTAATACAAAGAATTTCAGTTCGCGAATGATGACAAAGATTACATTCGGCGGAGGAAGTTTTAACACCCGGAAGGTTCTGGTTGAATATCAATCAGGTATGGTACAAAACACCTATGGATTCTATGGAAGGATCTCTAAGATTACAAGCGATGGCTACCGGAGACATTCCTCTTCTGACCTTCTGTCTTATTTTCTTGGCGTCGAACGATATGACCGAAACATGGTAACCCGCCTGAATATTTTTAACGGTCACGAACGTACCCACCCGGATTGGGATGGTGTACCCGAGGATATCCTCACGACGGACCGCCGGTATAAAAAAGAGACCTATGAAAATGCGGTCGATGATTTTACCCAACCACAGGTCCACATGATTAATGACTGGCAACTTTCACCTAATTTGAATTTAACCAATACCTTCTATTTTATCCATGGCCAGGGTTATTATGAAAATTTAAAAAATACAGCTAAACTAACTGACTTTGGGATGGACTATTTTAACACCATCGATCCCAACCTATTTGGTTCTGATTCTTTGTACTACTATCAGACTGAAGATGATACGGCCTTATTTAAAACTGACGATGGTGATTATATTGTTGAACGAACAGATTTATCCAGAAAAAAATGGGTTGATAAGGATCAATATGGTTGGATAGGCAAATTAACGGTTACTGGTGATGATGAAATCCTCACCCTGGGTACCTCAATTTATCTGTTTAATAGTAACCATCATGGCTCGGTTATATGGGCCAAAAACATGCCAAATATCTACGATCCGGAACGTAAGTACTATAAATATAATGGTGACAAAAAGAGTATATCTTTATATCTCAACTATCTCTACGATATGTTTCCAAATACAAAAGTTCTGGTTAATATGCTGTACGAGCATAAAACTTATGCCTTTAAGCAAAATGAAACTGCTTTATTTACTGGTGCATATTTAAATCAGTATAATGTTACTTATAATTTTTATAGTCCGCGTATGGGAATTAACTTTAAGGCCTCTGACAATCTAAGCTTTTTCGGAAATATATCTTTCGCTCAACGGGAACCCACAGATAATCAGTTGTTTGATCTTTGGACCGGACCCGATGATCTTGGCGCCGCACCGTTATTCGCAAAAAGCGATACAATCCGTCAGGGCGGGGAAATTCAATATGTCAAATGGGAAGAACCCTATGTCAAGCCTGAATCTGTAATTGATTACGAAGCAGGCTTGGCTTATATCAGAGATAATTTCACCGTGAAGGCTAATTATTATTACATGGATTTCTCCGATGAGATCGTTCCACTAGGTACTATAGACAAGGATGGTAATCCAATCAGGGGAAATGCTGAAAAAACAATTCATAGTGGTATAGAATTCTCGTTAGCTTATGCCCCTTCCAACAATATCAGTATGACAGGTAATCTGGCCTGGAGTAAGAATTTTTACCGTCTGTTCTTTCAGGAAAGCTGGGAAGGAGGAGTTGTTGATCTTAGTGGCAATACGATTGCCGGCTTTCCTGATTTGATCGGAAACTTCCGCTTATCCGGTTCATGGCAAAAATTCTCTTCTGCACTTTTTTTGAAATATGTTGGAAAACAATATTTGGATAATACACAAAATGAAAACCGAATTATTGATCCTTTTACCCGCGTAGATCTAATGCTTAGATATCGGATTGAAGATTTCTATTATTTTCCTGAAATTCGATTTATGTTTAAGATTATTAACTTGTTGGATGAAGAATATGAGACGGCGGGGTATTATGATAGCTGGGGAGGCCTGGCCTATTATTACCCTGCAGCCGTACGAAATTATTACCTGGCCATTAGTTTTAGTCTTTAATCTGTCATCCCGTAGGGATCTTACAACAAGCAGGAACTATAATACACGATGGAAAATTCCGCAGGTGCGGAATGACAAGGATTGATCCAAGAAATAAATAATTATGAAATCCCACACACTAAATTCAATTCTCATTATTGCCAATGGAGAACCACCAAAACCTGAGTTGCTGCAAGAACTAATGGAAAAGTCTGATTGCATCATCGCTGTCGATGGGGGAAGTAATATCTGTTATGAATATAATATCTATCCTCATTTTATTATCGGTGATCTGGATTCAATCGATAGTAAAGTTTCAGCACATTTTCATGATTCAGAGATCATTCATATTCAAGATCAAAACCTGCACGACCTGGATAAGGCAATTGAATTCACCCGTAGCCTTAATCCAGAGAGGATAATGGTGGTCGGTGCCTTCGGTAAACGTCTTGATCATTCTTTAGCTAATCTATTGCTTCTTCAATCCATACAGTATGATTGTTCGATCATATTTTATGATGATTATGGTCAATTGTCCCTAATTCAAGGGACGCATCAGCTCAACCTCCCGGCAAACAGGACTGTTTCTATATTCAGCTTTCTTCCTGTCTATGGATTGAGTCTGGAAGGATTTAAATATTCCCTTCAGGGCCAGAATTTTCCGAAAGGTTTTAATGGGCTTAGTAATTTAACAGTGACGAATCAGGCGAAAATCATGATAAGGAACGGTTCAATTTTTCTTTATATTATTTATGAAGACGTTACAGCTTAACCACTGGGATTATTCAGTACTTTCGGCTTATGTCCTGATTCTCGTTTTTCTTGGATATCGTGCTTATCGCCGTACAGATGGAAAAAGTGCGGACGATTTCCTTCTGGGTAATCGTCTTTTAAGTTTACCTGCCTTTGTTGCTACTCTTGTCACAACCTGGTATGGCGGTATATTAGGTATTGGAGAGTTCGCCTACTTATATGGCATATCCAGTTGGTTTATCTTTGGGCTTCCCTACTATATATTTGCCGGGATATTTGCTATCATTCTGGCGGGAAAAATCAGAAGAGCCGGCCATATAACCATTGCTGATATGTTTTATACTCATCATAGCAAAGCAGTTGGGATTTTGGGCAGTGTCTTTCTGTTATTTATGACAACACCGGCACCCTATATTTTGATGGTTGCCCTTCTCTTGCAAATTATTTTAGGGTGGTCATTTATTTCCTGCCTGCTTTTAGGCACAATTATTTCAACCTGTTATGTTTATTTTGGGGGATTCCGTTCTGTTGTACAGACAGATAAATTTCAGTTTCTTCTTATTTATTCTGGATTTTTTCTTCTGTTCTTTTTTCTGGTAAAAGATTTTGGAGGATACTCCTATCTATCAGAACAATTACCCCCACTCCATCTTACCTGGCATGGAGGCAACACATTTCAGTATATGATTGTTTGGTTTTTTCTTGCCAGCTGGACTTTTATCGATCCCGGTTTTCATCAACGCTGTGCAGCGGCCAGGTCAACAAAAATAGCAAGAAGGGGCATTTTTATCTCCATTCTGTTTTGGTTTATATTTGACTTTTTGACTATTAGCACCGGGTTGTATGCTGTTGCTATTTTACAAGACATTGATCCCGTTCTAGCCTATCCCTTACTGGCTGATAAATTATTGCCTCCTTTTCTGAAAGGATTATTCATCACAGGATTGTTGGCTGTAATCATGTCTACCATTGATAGTTTTTCACTTCTGTCAGCTATTACCTTTGGCCGGGATCTGCTCTGGCGGTTCAAGGAAGCTAAAGAAACAGCCTTAAATAGCTACACCCGCATCGGTCTCATCATAACCGCTGCCATATCTGTACTTCTATGTCTTCTATTTCCCTCAGTGATCGAATTGTGGTATGTTATTGGGAGTTTATTTATTCCACCAATGATTTTACCTTTGATAACTGCCTACTATCCGGGATTAAGGCTTTCAGGAAATCAAACTCTCTTCATTATGATTTTTAGTTTTTCTTTATCTCTTATTTCTTTTGTTTTCGGGCAGTTTAATATTCAGGATGGATATCCCGGGTATCTTTTTGCTATTGAACCCTTTTTTTTCGGGATACTCGCCTGCATATTTCTCTACCTTCTGTTTAAAATCTTTGGAAAAAAGACTCACATGTCTGATTCCTCATTATAAGAACGAATTGCTTCTTTCCGGTTTATTCCGCTTTAATTCTTCTTTTTCCCATGGGATATCATGTTATACAAGGCCTTTCCGGGTTTGGCCCCGGTATGTTGCCCCTCCTTTACGACGATGGTACCATTAACGATAACATAATTGATCCCCTCCGGATATTGATGGGGTTGGACATATGTCGCTTTATCTCTAACAGTCGCCGGATCGAAAATGACGATATCGGCTGCCATTCCTTTTTTTAGTAGTCCCCGATCAACCAACCCTAGACGAGCAGCCGGTAATGATGCCATTTTTCGAATAGCATCCGGAAGGGAAATGACATTTTCTTCCCGGACATATTTTCCTAGTATCCTTGGAAAAGTACCATAAGCCCGGGGATGGGGATTTCTCTTACCCATCAATCCCTCGGGCCTGTAGGCATCTTCATCGGTACAAAAGGAAACCCAGGGTAATTGCATTTTTTTCTTCACATTATCTTCAGACATCAAGAAATAAATACCGCCCCCATAACCATCCTCTTCGACTAATAAATCAAATATGACCGATAGTTCATCTTTATTCTTTATCTGAGCTATTTCAGCGATTGACTTCCCCTGTAATTCTTTGTTCTTTTCTGAGAGATAACTGATTAAAATGTTTTTTCCTCCACCGGCCATTTGATAAAAATTTTCCCATCCTGACCTACTGGTTAGTATTTCTTTTCGAATTCTTTTACGCACTTTAATATTTTTTAGTCGTTTGATCAGAGCTTTATCTCCACCTTCTTTCGCCCAGGGCGGCATCATCGCATCCAGACCGGTTGCTCCCGCTGTATAGGGATAAATATCTGCTGTAATATCCAGTCCCTTCGAATGTGCATCCTTTATTTTATTAATAGCTCCATCCAACAACCCCCAATTATCTTTACCAGCGGCCTTAAAATGGTAAACCTCTACCGGGATTTTAGCCTTTTCACTAATTGTTAGCAGCTCCTCGAGGGCCCCGGGTAAATCGCTGCCTTCACCCCGGATGTGTGAAATATAGATTCCGCCATATTCAGCAGCTACTTTTGATAATTCAATCAATTCGTCTGTACTGGCATAAAAAGCCGGTGTATAGACAAGGCTGGACGCAACCCCTAAAGCGCCATCTTTCATAGCCTCCCGGACCAATTCCTTCATTTGTCTCATTTCCTCTGCTGTTGCCGGACGATCTTCAAAGCCGACCACATACATTCTTACAGTAGTAGCTCCAATGAATGAGGCTATATTGACTGATGTTCCTCTCATTTCTACAAGTTTCAGATAATCTGCCAATGTATTCCAATCATAGGATAGATTGTATTCCATCCAGAAATTTTTCATTCCCGTCCGAACATTTTCATTAACCGGCCCCATCGACCAGCCTTCACCAAAAATGGCTGTTGTTATACCCTGTTGTACAACGCTGCGTACTTCCCCATCGTAAAGAACCGGACCGGAGGCCCAGGATAAAATATCTATAAATCCGGGACTTACAATCTGATTATGTGCATCTAATTCTATCTTTCCCTGGACTGAAATATGTTCTTCGATAAGAACAATTTTACCATTTAGAATTCCCAGATCTGAGTTGTACCCGATGGCGCCACTGCCATCAATGATCGTTCCGTTTCGGATAACAATATCATATTTCTCTGATATACACCCGCTGAATATTAATATCATTAGAGAAAAAAGAAGTATATTTATCATCTGTATCCCCATGTATTCCGGAATAATAGAAAGATTAATTCAATCATCAGACCTGATGTCGCAAGACTTTGCCTGAGCGTTTATCGGTATGCTTCCCTTTATCAACTGTTAACTGACCATTTACAATAACGTACTCTATTCCCGTTGCAGTTTGATGGGGATTGGTGAAGGTAGCCCGGTCCAAAATTGTATTTGGATTAAATATTGTAATATCTGCGTAATTTCCTTTTCTAAGAACACCCCTCTCCTTCAGCCCCAACTTTTCAGCGGGCATAGAAGTCATCTTTTTAATAGCAGTGGGTAATTCAAGACATTTTTCTTCCCGGCAATATTTTCCTAATACTCTTGCAAAGGTTCCATAGTATCGTGGATGGGGTTTGCCCTTTCCTAATTTTCCATAAGGTGAAACCGCATTACCGTCTGATCCGATCATCACATAAGGTGAGGATAATACTTTACACAAGTTTTGTTCATCCATGGCAAACCCTACAATTCCTGGCTTGAGCCGCTCTTCTATGAGGAGACGACGAATAAATTCTGTTTCTGCAATACCGGACTCAATAGCACATTCACGGATATTCATCCCTTCATAATGCTTATTGTTTTCATTGCGACAAGAACTGATCATAACTCTATCCCATCCGCCAATCCGGTCGCCACGACTTTGTGCATAGCGGATTATTTTAGAAATCTGTTTGCGGTCTTCAAGTCTCGCGATAATTTCATCCGTATTACCCTGTCTCGCCCAGAGTGGAAGGAAGGTACTTAAACCGGTACCATAAGCCACATAAGGATAACGATCTGCTTTAACCGGTAGTCCATCTCTATTGGCATTATCCAACATCTCGAGCATCTTTTCAACTTTATACCAATTTGCCTGGTTGCAGGCTTTTATATGCGCTATTTCAAGAGATACCTTTGCTTCCCGGCAAATTCGAATTGCCTCATCAATCGCTTCCAGCACAGTATCATCCTCATTACGCATATGGGTATTATAAATCCCACCATTTTGGGCAACGACCTTACTCAGTTCAATTAATTCCTCTGTTTTTGCATAACTTCCAGGTGCATATTCGAGTCCTGTTGATAATCCAAAACTACCCTCACGCATCGTCTTATCGATAATTTTTTTCATTTCTTTCAACTGTTCAGATGTGGGTGATACATCGTTTTTCCCCACAGCATAACTTCGGAGAGATCCATGTCCCGTAAAAGTTGCATAATTAATGGAAATTTTCTTCTTTTCAAGTGAACCTAAAAATCCGGTAATATCATACCAATTCTCTTCCAGACCGTAGCGCTCTTTCAAACTCTCACTAAACTCCTTGCCATCTTCCTGCGTCAGAGGGAAAGGTGAATAGCCACAATTACCTGAAACTTCGGTCGTGACTCCCTGCAATATTTTGCTTATGCCTCTGGGATCTACCAACAACTCTATATCTGTGTGGGTATGGATATCGATAAAACCCGGTGATACGATTAAATCTGAAGCATCAATTTCTATAGCAGCACTCGCATGACTAATATCATCCATGACGACGATCTTTTCCCCGATGATACCAAGGTCTGATTTAATACCCTTTGAACCAAGTCCGTCAAGTACCAGACCATTTTTTATAATGACATCAAAATCATTTTTAAAGTTACACCCTATTAATAATCCCAGACCCGCGGTTGAAGCGGTTTTCAGGAAACTACGACGTCCTATATTTGTAATCATGATATTCCCTCTTCAAATACTGAAATAAATACCCATACTTTCGGGAAAAGGAGTCCTTTGGACAAACAAAAAAATAATCTTCAATTAGTTTTTATCCCGACGAGTAATCTTTCGAAATTCGCTTGCCTGATTTCCCATGCGGACATTAAATCAGGGATTTTTATCTGTAACTCCTGATATCTCTTTCCACATCTGGCTGAATTTTCCTGATCTTTATAGAATTCAGGATCGGCCATTTTTGCTTCCAGCTGACTTTTTTCTTTTTCCAATTCTTCTATCTCAATCTCAAGCACCTCAATTTGTGACCTGAGTCTATTCCGTTCTTCACTAATCTTTTGGCGGGCCTCAGCTTCAAGACGCTTTCGCTCTTTATCTTCTCTGATTTTTGACTTTTTATGGACAGAATTATCTAGGGCGATTGTTTGATTCTCGCTTTTTTTCCTAAGATAGTCGGAATAATTCCCTTCGAATCTTCTAAGTTGGCCATTTTTCAGTTCATAGACAATGGATATTAATTTATCCAGAAAATACCGGTCGTGTGAGATTATTAATAATGTACCATCATAATGTGAAAGTGCACGCTCCAGAGCCTCCTTGGAATGGAGATCCAGATGATTGGTCGGTTCATCCATCAGCAGAAAATTAACAGGTGATAATAGTATTTTTGCTAATGAGACCCGGGCTTTCTCTCCTCCGCTTAGAACCGCGACCTTTTTTTCAATATCGTCTCCGGATAGTTTAAAAACACCTAGTATATCCCTGATTCTGGTCCGGTAGATATCGGCGACCATAGATTCTACTTCTTTATAAACCGTATTCTCCAGATTTAACGCATCAATCTGATGTTGAGCGTAGTAGCCAATTTCAACCCGTTCACCAATTAAAATCTCCCCTGCCTCTGGGATTAATTGTTTGAATAATAGACGGGTGAGGGTTGTTTTCCCCTCTCCATTTACACCAACCAGAGCAGCTTTTTCTCCTCTATAAAGTTGCAGGTTAATGTTCTGAAGAACCCAGTCCTCGGCATAACGAAATGAGACATCTTTCATGATGCAAACGTCTTTATAGCTTTTTTGTGGACTGATGATTTGAAAAGAAATAGTCGATGTGGCCTTGGGTAACACCACTGTTTCCAACTTTTTTAATCTTTTAACACGATCCTGTACCTGAACCGCTTTTGTGTTTTTGTAACGAAACCGGTTAATAAATGTAGTCAATCTTTCCCGCTCGTTCTGTATTTCTTCAACCTTTTTCAATAACTGTTCCAACCGTATAGCTTTTTGCTCCTTATAGAAACTATACTTTCCTGGATAATGGGTTAATTGCCCATGATCCAATTCGGCAATTTCATCACCCAATCGATCTATAAAGAATCGATCATGCGAAACAATAATCATACTTCCACGATAATCACTCAGGTAGTTTTCTAACCATTCTAATGATTCAATATCCAGGTGATTTGTTGGCTCATCTAGAAGCAGTAGATCGGGATTCATCAGTAGGATCCTTGCCAGATAGACGCGCATACGCCATCCACCGCTTTTTGTGGAGATCGGATCGGAAAATTCAGAGTTTTTAAATCCCAATCCGGTCAAAATTTTCTTGGCCCGCCCTTCAATTTCATAACCACCCAGCATAGAAAACTGCTCTTCTACAATCCCCATACGGTTGGCTAGGTTTTGCTGTTCTTCAGACGACAATTCATTACAGGTAAGCTGATCCTGTAGAATAGAAATCTCTGATTCAAGGTCCGTTAGGCGGGAATTTGCTGCCAAAGTTTCCTTCAACACTGAGTCTCGGCCAAATGAAACTTCTTCCTGGGGAAGATATCCAATCTGATAATCCTTCGGTTGCAGGATCTCACCATCCTGAATAGGTAATTTCCGGCTAAGCAATCGCAGCAAAGTTGTTTTACCCGCTCCATTGGGACCAATCAACGCAACTCGTTTTCCCGGATTGATTGTCCAGTTCACATCGTTTAGAAGTGATCTATCGGCGACCTGATAGCTTATATTTTTAAGTTGTATCATCGGAAATCAAACCCGCAATCGACCTACTTATCCATCTCATCAAGTAATTCTTCAATTTCATCCATGACTTTGTTCATTTTTTTTATAGCTAATGTAAAGGGTTCATCCGTCGTCATATCAATGCCGACTTTCTTCAACGTGGGTATTGCGTAATCGGAATTGCCACTGGAGAGAAAAGCGAGATATTGATCCACCATTCCAGTCTCTCCACTCAACATTTTTTCAGCTAAGGCCTGAGCTGCTAAAAATGAAGTGCTATATTGGAAAACATAAAAATTGTAATAAAAATGAGGAATATAGGCCCATTCGATAGCAAATTGATCATCAATCACCATCACCTTTTCATCATGACCGTAATAAGTTTTAAGAATATCAAGATATACCTCACTAAATTTCTCACCTGTCAGGGCTTCCCCTTTTTCGGCCATTTCATGAATTTTCAATTCAAATTCGGCAAACTGTGTTTGGCGGAAAAGAGTCCCTTTAAATCCATCCAGATAATTTCCCAGCAGAGCCAGTTTTTCGTCTTTGTTTTCAATTTTTTTCAACATATGATCAATTAAAATCGCTTCATTTGCCGTAGAAGCAACTTCTGCCAGGAATATGGGATAGTTTGCATTATGGTATGGCTGATTCTTGATAGAAAAAAAACTATGCATGGTGTGGCCTAACTCATGGGCAAGGGTACTTACATCATCATATTTTCCATTGAAATTCATCAAGATATAAGGATGTACATCATAAGCTCCATCTTGTGAATATGCTCCTGATCGTTTGCCGGTGTTCGGATAAACATCAATCCAGCGCTCTTTTTGAGCCCGATCCAGGGTCGCAACATATTCCGTACCCAGGACAATCAGAGCCTCCTTAATCATCTCCATTCCCTCTTCATAAGAATAAGCCAGGTCTACATTCTTAACCGTAGGGGCATACATATCATAATAATGTAATTCTTCTACACCGAGCATGCGTTTACGTAGTTTAAGATAACGATGAAATGTGGAAATATTTTTATGGATATTTTCAATCAATTTGAGATAGACTGATGTAGGAATATTATTTCGGTCAAGCGCTCTTTCCAGACAGGATTCATAATTCCTGACATTTTTATAAAAAATATTCTTTTTAATTTCACCGTATAGCTGGGTGCCAAAGGTTCTGCCATATTCATTTATAGCTCCAAAGAAAGATTCAAACACAAGAATTCGATCATCTCTATTGGGCCGAGCACGGTTTACAGAATATCCGGAGGCATCAAGACGAACCTCCTCACCATCAGACAGTTTAACGGTTGGATAGGGTAAATCCGCATTACTAAGAATGGAATATGTTTCCTGGGCCGTTCCTGCCATCCGGCCGGCTTCCGCAATAAGGTTTTCCTGAGCCTCATTTAAAGTATGATCTCTCGTTCTCTGAATATCATCAATTCGCTGTCTGTAAGTTTCAAGCCCTGGCTCACTCTTAAAAAAATCATTCATTTTTTCTTCGGAAATACTTAAAATTTCAGGATCCATATAGGCAGTAGCTTTATTTAAATCCGTAAGCATCAGATCAGCCTCCTGTTTCATGGCCAGAGGTGCGGACTCACGTGTGTCCTGATCGGAAATCATTTGTGAATAGACATAAAATTTTACCAATTCCTTTTCAATCTTATAATTAGTATCAAAGGCTGCTTTTAATGTCTTTGCTGAATTACCCAGTTTACCCTTAAATTCTGCAAGTCTGGATAAACTGGCGGTAATTTTTTCCTTATCTTTTTTCCATGCTTCAATCGAGGGATAAATATCCTTCAGATTCCACATATATTTCTCCTGGATATTACTGCGTTCCTTATCATTTGACCCGCCATAAGCCGGGATCAGTGAACCGAAAGCAAGCACTATTATCATAAATAATGCGAACGCTAGGTGAAACTTTTCATACATCACCTGCATAACTCATCCTCCTGAAAAAAAATGATCTTAATTTAATAAATAGTGATTTATTTGTTCTTCTGTCAATCCTGGTTACATATCAGCTATACATCATTAATCAGAACTTCGATTTCATCCATGATATAATTCATCCTGTCAATTGTCAGGTCAAAAGGTTCATCTCCGGTCATATCGACACCTACATTCTGTAATGTTGGGATGGCATATTTTGAACATCCGCTGGAAAGAAACGTCAGATACTTGTCAACGATTCCCGGCTCTCCGTTAATAAATTTGGCTGCAATGGCCTGTGAAGCCGTGAAAGACGTGGAATATTGGTAAACATAAAAATTATAATAAAAATGAGGGATATAGGCCCACTCCACTCCGAAACGGTCATCAATATTCATGATGCCATCATCATGACCGTAATATTTTTTAAAAATTTTCAGGTATAATTCGGTAAATCTTTCTCCGGTTAGAGCTTCACCCTTTTCTGCTAATTCATGTATTTTTAGTTCATACTCTGCAAACTGTGTCTGCCGAAAAAGTGTTCCCCTAAATCCGTCAAGAGCATTCCCTAATAAGGCAAGACGTTCTTCCTTATTCTCAATGCGTTTTAGCATAAAATCCATTAACAATGCTTCGTTTACCGTAGAAGCAACCTCTGCTAAAAATATCGGATAATGCGAATTCACATAACTTTGTGTCTTGTTGGAGAAGTAACTATGCATAGCATGACCAAGCTCATGGGTTACGGTGCTGACATCATTATATCTACCTTTATAGTTTAGTAGTATATAGGGATGGATATCATAGGCTATCCCATCCATATAAGCACCTGATCGTTTACCGGAATTCGGGTAGACATCAATCCAACGTTCATCAAAAGCCCTATTTAAGGCCCTGCCATATTCATCCCCCAAAATTGAAAGGGACTCTATCACGATATCCCTGGCCTCGCCATATTCATAAGTCAAATCGACATTTTTTGTTAGCGAAGGATAGGCATCATAAAATTGAAGATCTTTAACTCCAAGCATCTTTGTCCGTAGTTTTAAATACCGGTGCAGAGTTGAAAGGTTACGATTGACATTATCAATAAGTTTAAAATAGACCTCTGCAGGAATATTGTTTGGATCCAGAGAAGCTTCTAGCGCACTTCCGTATTTGCGGACTTTCTTATAAAACAGATTTTTTTTCAACTCGCCATACAATTGTGTACCAAAACTACGTTGAAATTTCTCTAACGTTTCAAAAAAAGTATAGAAAACCTTTTTTCTATCCTCCCGGTTCTTATTTTCCCGGTAGAGTGCAAAATTCGTTGGATCAAGACGTACTGTCTGCCCTTCAGAAAGTTCAATTTCAGGATATGGTAAATCGGCGTTACTAAAGATATTGAAAATTTCTTCCGCGGTACCAGCCATCAAACCTGCTTCGGCAATTAATTCTTCCTCGGCCTTATTTAATGTATGTTGTTTTCTTCTTAATATGTCTGATATATATTGCTTGTATATTTTTAATTGAGGTGTCTCCGTAAAATATTCTTCCAGATTTTGGCTGGTAAGGGTTAATATATCAGGTTCGATGAAAGAAGATGATGATTTAAGTTGTGTCTGGAGCGGGGTCATTTCCTGTTTCATGGACATGGGTACCGATTCTTTGGTATCCTGATCAGATATCATCGATGCATATGCATAGAGGCGCAAAAATTCTTTTTCAAGATTAGAATTATAACTCAACCCGTCATATAAATGCTTACCAGAAGAGAGAAAGTTCTCTCGAAAAGATGATAGATTCTCTATCTCTTTTGATATCTTCTCTTTTTTTTCTCTCCATTCATCGACAGAGGTATAGAGATCAGTTAGGTTCCATTTATAACGCTCTGAAATTTGTTCACGGGATGTTTTACCTGTTATTATCTCGTTGCTCACAATATCTTCCCTCAAATTATTAATTTGCTGATTCCCAATAAGACTATTAATTTAGTAAATTCGATTATCCCGGTAAAGCTGCTAATATTTAAACAGTTTCTCCGGACTGGAATTAAAATAGTCCGATATTATCTTTTACATAGATCAGGCTATAATGATAAACAATTAAATTACTCGTATTGTCACCCTAACTACATTTTTTATTTCTCTCCGGCCTTATATTTACATCCAAGAACAAATAATATATTCTATCTATTTTAGTTAAGAGGAAAATTATGAGTGATACGGGTTATTTAGAAACAACAAAAGATGTTTACAAAAAAGCTGCCCAAAATCCCATGAAAGGATTATGTTGCTCGACCACCCCGGTGTGGCAACTGCCCGATTTGAGTATCCCGGATATCATGTTGGAAATGAATTATGGCTGTGGAACCACAATTCATCCACGTGATCTCATTAATGATCCTACTGTACTCTATGTTGGAGTAGGGGGGGGGATGGAATTGTTGCAGTTCGCCTATTTTAGCAGAAAATCCACTGGTGTGATCGGAATAGATAATATAGACGAAATGCTGAATGTGGCTAGAGAGAACCTTCATGAAGCGGAAAGAATGAATTCATGGCTCTACTCTGAATATATCGATTTAAGATTGGGAGATGCGCTTGACCTCCCTATCGAGGATAGCTTTATTGATGTGGCTGCACAAAATTGTCTTTTTAATATATTCAAAGAGAGTGAACTTCGAAGAGCCCTTGAAGAAATGTACCGGGTTCTTAAACCTGCCGGTCGCTTGGTACTCTCTGATCCTGTCTCTGAGATTCCAATACCTGGAAATCTGGCCAATGATGAGCAATTACGTGCACTATGTCTTAGCGGTGCTCTTCCTCTAAAAGACTATATTGGGTTAATGACTGATACGGGATTCGGTACGATCGAGATCAGAGCGAAAAGACCATACAGGATTCTCTCACCGCTTCATTTTGAAATACATGATATCATATATATTGAGAGTGTCGAAGTCTGTGCAATCAAAGATCCAATGCCTGAAGACGGGCCCTGTATTTTCACTGGAAAATCAGCTATATATTTTGGTGAGAATGATTATTTCGATGACGGAAAAGGTCATATCTTACTTCCAAACCAACCATTATCGGTTTGTGATAAAACCGCTAAGGACCTGAAGTCACTTGAACATGAAAATATTTTTATATCCCCATCCACTTATTTCTACGATGGCGGAGGATGCTGTTGATCAACCATTCATCATCACTTTCCACATATTCCCATAGCACCAATCTGTTACCATCCAGTTTAAGTACTTTCATTTTTATATAATATGCTCACCAAATTTAAATTCAGCAACACTGCCTTCAACCGGTTTTGCAGCAACATCTTCGGTCCAGCAGCCGGACAATAATAAAAAAGTCTACTGTCTGATACAACATTATTTAATTTTCACGTATATTAAGATATTGTGTCGAATAAGGATGATGAATTCAGGGGAAATTTATAGATGATATTTTCGGATATTCAAAACCGATGTCTAAAATGGTGGCACGATATCAGCTTCTCCGGATTAAATAAAACCCGCCTGCTCTTCCATATAAGCGGATGGCTTCTAACCTTTTACTTTATCATTACGTCCATTGAGATTGGGAATTTAAAATGGATGCAGGTCTGGATTGTTTTTCACATTTTTTTCTGGTATCAACTTAACAGAACCACTCTGCTCTATATAAATCCCCCCATTGGCATCCTGCTCCTTCTGGCTATCTTACTATCTTTTTTCCAAAACCTGATACTTGGTGGAGTTTTGAACGAAATTCCTTCTGACATTTCCCTGGGTTTTTTTCCAACATTCTTTCTTTCTATGCAATTTCTAGTAGTTGGAATAATTTTAGTTAGCAATGCCAGCCTTCCAAAAAGATTTAGTGAAAATCTTGCTGACAGGAATGAACTTACGCCTGCACGGAAATATAATGTAATCAGACAGAAATCTTTAATCGCCTATGCCCTTATAGGATATGTTGGCTATCACATCGTTTTCTTTGAATATGAATATGTTCGGTATATCTTTCAGTTTTTTCTGCTTCTAACGCTGCTGAACAAAACACGTTGGCTTGAGAATCTGAGTAAACGTGATTTAATTGTCTATTTTTGGGTATTTGCGGTGATCTTCTACTTTTATCGTGACCCCTCCGGATTACAATCTGTCACTTTTATAAATGTTGAGCAGAAAACCACATGGTTCGGTCTTCCATATTATATACATCTGATCGTGAAAATGTACCTGCTTGCAGTGATCATAAAAATCCCCATTGTTATAATTTATAATCATGCAACCCTTTCCAGAAAATTGTGGATTGCCGGTCTCTTTCAATCGACATTTCCTCAACTGATTCAATTCATTTTTCTCTGTTTTATCTTTTTTGCACTTATATCCAGTTGGCAGGCAGAAAATATCCGTGAATCTTTTGATCGCCAGATTTTTCAAATACGTAATGGCAATATATCACCAACATTGACCTACAAAAAAATACCCTTTGAGAACAGGACTTCAACCATATATTTAAACGAGTACTTACCTGCGCCCTTTTTTGATAGTGAAGAAACACATGGTATTGTCCGCCTGATTAAGACACATAAGCGGGCCAAGCGGGATTTCAATCAGGAGGATTACTATCTTTATATAAAATCGATTGAGAACAGCAAGGAAATTCTCTATCTTGTTAAACTTGATACATCTTTCGTTTCCATGCTGACGGAAGATATGTCATTTCTTGCCGGTTCAGGACTGATACTCTACCCGTTTTCCCCAAAAGATTGGCAACGATTTGTTTTTGATCTTGATTTTTTTCAAGAAGATCACGTCACAAAGATCTATCCGTTTGGAATTCTTTCCCTCAACGAATCCTGGTCTGTTTTTTCCAGCCGAAATCTGAGTGATTCCAAAGAAATCAATATCATCATTGGCGGACGTGAAGACATTTTTGGTAATCAGAAATTTGTTCTTGGGCGTATGTTTATCCCTATAGTCAATGCAACCACAGTGAATCATGCATATTTTGCTTTTGACACTTATGTAAACCTCCAATCCATCACCACTCCATCTGTAATTGGTAAAGCTTTTCTAAGTTTATTGGTGCTCTTTTTACTTTTTAATTCATTGGTAATTCGTCAGGTTGGAAAATTTGGAACTCAGATTAATAAAATAATTATACAAAAATTTGCACAATTAAGGGAAGGCATTCAGCAAATTGCCCGGGGAAACCTGGATTATAAATTTAAAATGGAAGGCGAGGATGAATTTGTCGAATTAGCCGGTCATTTTAATGAGATGAGCAGCAAACTAAAACATACTATTGCAGAAGCGAGAGAAAAGGATCGTTTAAATCACGAATTAAAAATTGCCCGCCAGGTGCAATTAAGTCTTTTACCGGTTAAACTACCGGAGATTAAAGGCATTCAGATAGCTGCCTCGATTAAAAGTGCTAACGAAATCGGCGGTGATTTTTATGACATTGTACCTGCAGGTAGCGATAAATATCTTTTTACTATCGGTGATGTCTCTGGTAAGGGTTCATCAGCAGCTTTCTATATGGCCCAATACATAAGTCTGTTAAGATATTCCCGCCAATTCACAACAAAACCGGATGAAATTGCTATTCGAATGAATAAATACTTTTCAACTCAGATTGTGGACAGACAAATTTTTATTACAGCCATTATTGGTATTCTTGATCTAAAAAAACAGGAAGTAGATTTTGTCCGTGCCGGTCATACCCTGCCATTACTGATACCCGGGGATGTCCAGAGTGAATTAGTGGAAATTCATTCCAGGGGAATGGGGCTGGGGCTGACCAAATCTGAGGATACTTTTAAAAAGGAGATTGAATTAAAAAAAGTCGGGTTAAAACCAGGGGATCTTATCGCTTTTTATACCGATGGTGTCGTCGAGGCAGCTCATCCTCCGGAGAATGATATTAACGAAAATGCATTTGTAGAATATGGTGAGCAGCGTTTCAAAAACCTCCTTAGGCATTCCAGGGGTCTTACTGCTGAAGAATTGATCATGATTTGTAATGATGATCTAAATTCATTTTATACTGGGAATCTGCGTATCGATGATCATACCTTATTTTTTTTACAGAGAAACAGTAAATAAAATTTTACGATCGTCTGAATATTTGGGCCCTTTATAATTTTTTTTTGGCTGGATCTTTTTCTCATATTATATTTTATTTTTGTTAAAATTACCTTTAAAAATGAGGAGTAAGTTTTATGGCAGGAAATTCATTCGGAAAGTTGTTCAAAATAACCACTGCCGGTGAAAGTCATGGTCCGGCTAATATAGTGATAATTGATGGTGTTCCTGCCGGTATTCCCCTGGACATTTCCGATATTCAGCCAGACCTGGACAGACGAAGACCAGGCCAATCAGCTTTAACCACACCGAGGCAAGAAACAGATACACCGGAAATACTCTCCGGGGTTTTTAATGGCGAGACAACCGGTGTTCCCCTTACAATCCTCATTCAAAATCGTGATCAACATAGCCAGGACTATAATAATATCAGCGACAAATATCGCCCTGGTCATGCTGATTATACCTATGATCAAAAATACGGTCGTCGTGATCACCGGGGGGGCGGTCGCTCAAGCGCCCGGGAAACAGTAGCTCGCGTGGCTGCCGGCGCTGTTGCCAAAAAACTTCTCTCCTACTATGGAGAAAAAATCAATGTTGTGGGTTATGTTAAACAGGTTGGGAATATTATCGCCTCTATTCCTGATCCTTCTAAGATAAAATTAAACGATGTTGAGGCAAATCAGGTACGATGTCCTGATCCTATAGCAGCCAAAAAAATGATCCACTTGATTCAATCTATCAGGGAAGAGGGTGATTCTGTTGGTGGTATCGCTGAAATAGTTGCCACAAATGTACCTACTGGTCTTGGAGAACCCGTATTCGATAAACTAAAGGCAGACCTTGGTAAATCTATGTTTAGTCTGCCGGCCGTGATGGGAGTTGAATTCGGTTTAGGATTTGCTGCGGCAACAGCTCACGGTAGTGAAGCTAATGATGTTTTTAAAAAACGAGGTGATAAAATTGTAACCAGGACCAACAATCATGGGGGAATACTCGGTGGAATTTCAAGCGGCATGCCGATCATCATACGCTGTGCAGTTAAGCCGACCAGTTCCATTCTAAAAAAACAATCAACCGTAACCAAATCCGGTAAACGGACCAGCATCACCGTGAAAGGCCGCCATGACCCCTGTCTTCTACCTAGATTTATTCCAATTGCTGAGGCCATGGTTGCTATTACATTAGCCGACCATTATCTCAGGATGAGGACGTATAGGGAAGTTAAATAAATCGAAAAGGGACAAACTATGCATTATTTTAGATATGTATATATATTGATGTAGTTATTTTTTGTACGACTTCATCTGAAGAGGGGAGTAAATAATGAGAAGAAAAGAAAAATAATAAGTGATATTTCATTTAACCCAGGCGGGAATTTGCTCCCAAGCGATACCAAAGATCGGTTCAGCTAGAAAATAGACAAAGAATAAAATCAACAATAGCCCAACAAAATTCATAACTAAACCAATTTTGACCATATCTTTTATACGTATATAACCGCTGCCAAATACGATTGCATTGGGAGGTGTCGCAACAGGCAGCATGAAGGCTGTTGAACAAGAAATGGTAGCCGGAATCATTAGTATCATCGGATTAATTTCTAATGCAATTGACAGGCCCGCTAAGATTGGCAATAGAGTTGAAGCCATGGCCGTATTAGAAGCAAACTCCGTTGTAAAGGTGGCCATAGCACTAACAATTAATATCATCAGGGCAAGGGTGCCGTTATTGGAATTGGAATAGCCTCTGTCATCCACCAGACAGCCATTAATAACGCTGTGGCTGCCATTTTTTTTGCAGCCACAGGCATATCTGAATCAGGTATGATGAAAAGTATAATAGAAAAAACCAGCAGACCTAAGATTAATCCATAATAATTTTTGATAAATCCGTTTTGCAAATTTAGCATATTACCTCATTAAGAGAAAATAACTAACCTGATCTATTCATACCACAGCCCGAGGCTGCAAACAAAAAAAAGAATTTGACAGGATATACAGGATTAAAAAGAATGGAGTTTTGGAGTATTTGAGTGTTGCTATATAAATTAGAATTACAATACTCCATTACTCCAACAAAGGTCCTGTTTATCCTGTCTAAAAAATCTTAACGTTGCGCCGCTGCTAGAAATAAATTATTCCGTTTTGTAAAATTTTGCTAATCTCCACAGGCGATTCGCCAAGACGAAAATAACAAAGTTTTCGGCTACAATAGCATAGAGCAGCACAAAGCTGCTCCTTTTATACAATGTAATGCAATATAGAGGAGTGCATAGAAAAAAACAATATTGAAATTATCTGAACATAAGAGGAACTGACATTTTTTTCGTTGTGACATCCCGCCGGTTGAAAATCCCATTTCTCGGGGAACGTCTCTACACATGAACGAATGATTATTGTAAATTTATATTAATATTTGTCCGGAAAGGACGAATAGTATATTAAAGATCTAAAGTATACAGACTCATTTAGGATAAATTTCACATGCAAGAAAAATATTTAGAAATATCCAAATGTGCGCGTTATGTGACATTGGGTCAGCCATCAACAGCCCTGAAACAAGTATTTTATTTGTTTCATGGCTATGGGCAATTGGCAACATCTTTTATGGAGAATTTCTCTTATATCGCCCATGGATCAAGGTATTTTATCGCCCCCGAGGGTCTTTCCCGTTTTTACCTCTCCGGTTCATCTGGTAAAGTGGGGGCATCCTGGATGACCAGGGAAGAACGAGATCATGAAATATTTGATTATCTGCACTACCTGGATAGGTTGTATGAAACCATCCATGCGGAATTGCCAGATAATAAGATACAATCTATATTGTTTGGATTCTCGCAGGGAGTTGCCACGGTCTGCCGTTGGTTAGAACAGTTAAAAGTACCGGCCGACAGACTTATTCTATGGGCAGGAACGATTCCCCCCGATCTGAATCTATGGCGAATTAAAGCCCATTACCCTGATCTTGAAGTGTTCCTGGTTGCCGGTACCCAGGACCCCCTGATTCGGTCAGAGGTCTTGAAAGAACAGGAAGAGCGTCTTGAAAAAGCTGCCATGCATTACCGCAAGATTCGCTTTGAGGGGAAGCATGAATTGCATCCGCCAACACTTCGCAAGCTAATTTAGGATTGTCCCTTACCGGCACACATTTTATGAAATCTTCTTTTATCTTCCATCATCCCTTAGTATTTTTATAAAAGTGCTAAACCGGGATAACCAATGCCAAAAACTAATAATACAAGATCCCATATTTACGTTGGTACATCCGGCTATTACTATGAGGATTGGCGGACTGTTTTTTATCCTTCCGATCTGCCGGCGAATCAAATGCTCGAATTTTATGCGCAATACTTCAGTATTGTTGAGATCAATGCAACCTATTATACCATTCCCGGATTTCAAACCTTTGCCCGAATGGCAGAGCGTACACCCGATAATTTTCTGTTTATCGTCAAAACCAATCAGGAAACCACTCATCGCCGAAAAGAAAATAAAGAATCACTAAGCAAATTAACTGAATCGATCAGGCCTCTCATTGAGTCAAATAAATTTGAAGGGTATCTGGCTCAGTTTCCCTATTCATTTAAAAATTCTGAGAAAAACAGAAAATATCTGGTGGAAACGAAAAAGATAATTGGTAATAACTCCTTATTCGTAGAATTTCGTAATGATACATGGTTAAAGAGCCAGCTGTCTGATTTTTTGAGAAGTAATGACATCGGCTATGTCAATGTCGATCAACCTGACTTGAAGGGGTTGTTACCGCCCCAGGATATCGTCACCTCGGATTCTGGCTATTTACGCTTGCACGGTCGCAACAAAGAAGACTGGTGGCAGGGAAAAGGATCCGCGAGATATGATTATGAGTACACAGAGGAAGAATTAAAAGAATGGCTGACTAATATCAGTAACATCCTTAAAAAAACCTATAAAACCTATATCTTCTTTAATAATCACCCTAATGGACAAGCTATAAAAAATGCCAAACAGATGATTGAGATCCTTAAATCAAAATCATTGCTCTAAAACTAATTTTTCTTACCGTGCCTTTAACGTTATCTCACTCGTAACCTCTTGTCCATCACGAACAAAGACCACCGTCGTTTTATCTCCCGGTTGATAGGTTTTCAGGGCATTAGAATATTCTTTCAAATTTGCCACCGGTTTATCACCCAGTTTAATGATGACATCGCCTTTTTGGATTCCGGCTTTGGCAGCCGGGGAATCGGCAGTAACTTCCGCAGCGCGCACACCTTCACCCTGAAAAGCAAAATCAGGCATCACGCCTGTTCCTACTTTACGTCCACTACCTTTTTCCGTCGGCCGTTTATCTGTGGATACCGTCCCGCTAAAACTCATCGGGTCTTCCCGCTCTGCAAGATACATCAGGGCCTCTCTGGTAAAGGTGGCAATTTTAACCATTCCAGCCGCATCAATTTTATCAGCCGTATCTGTAGGATGATGATAATCGTGGTTAGGACCGGAAAAAATCTGGATGGCCGGTACACCTGCCTTAATAAAACTAACCTGGTCGCTTGCATCCAGATCCTGAGTTACTAATTCATAGGGAATCCCGGTAACAAATCCAATACCCATGGCAATATGTTTCCACTCACTTGCTGAAGAACTGTTCAATACCAGAATTTTATTCTTCCCCAGACGTCCCACTGTATCCAGATTTATTACCCCCATAATTTTATTTGCCGGAAACCTTTTCATATTTTTTACATAATATTTTGATCCAATTAAACCACTTTCTTCTCCGGTGAAAGCGACAAATACGATCGTCCGGTCCGGAGAAACTGTCGAACTCAAAAGTTGAGCTAACTCTATCATCACTGCAACCCCACTGGCATTATCATCCGCACCATAATGAACTTTGCCTTCATTGCCTTTCCGTACATCCGGCCAGCCTAATCCAAGATGATCATAATGAGCAGCAACAACCACTGACTGTCCCTCCCATTCCCTCTTTTTGCCCGGAATGAAACCAATGATATTCTGTAAAATAAGCTCTTCGTCTTTTTTCCCGCTTTTTTCCTGCCAGACCTGATAATAGCTGTTCTCATCACCACCTGTTAGAAGACCTGTCTTTTTAAATTCTGATGCGATATAATTGGCGGCTTTATCAAGCCCTTCACTGCCAAGGCCACGCCCTTGTAGTTCTTCACCAGCTAAAAATTCAACATGCTCAGACATCCGTTTCTCAGAAAATACCGGTGTAAGTGTTGCCAAAGCTTTACGCACCGGAAATTCGCCTTTATCAAAACCCTGTGCTGGTGTGTCATCATAGGTTATCATCATGCTTAAAGGTGAATTCACCGCTGCCCACTGTCCTTTTAATATATTGGTCGGTTCATCACCTTCAAATGCCAGATAGCTATATTTACCATAATGAGGGAGTTTGCGCCCTAAACCCGGCATAGCCTCGCTTCTGTCGGCACTCAGCCAAACCAAAACAAAGTTCTGATTCCCGGGATTTCGTGTTGATAGAATAATACTATTATCTTTAGGATAAGCAGTCGATTTTCCGATACGATACTGATTCTCCTTGATTTCAATATCATATGGGGCTAATCCATCTTCCATCATCGGTCTAAATTTGTTATTTACCCCAAACAACCAAACAGCTCTGTCTGCCGGTAATGACATCAGTTTATCATCCGAAATGATCTCAATTTTATCACCTCCTGAAGAGGACCAGGTATGTGCCAGTTTCTCATAGGCTTCAAGCTTTTCTTTGGACTCATCAGATGGTAACACGATCAGAATTTTTTCTGCACCAAAAATTTGTGACAAAGAGGGAGGAATTTCATTTCGGTTCAGTCGTCTGAAAACATCAAACTGGGGATCCACATCGATACCTAAGGGTCGGGTATTAAATCGCAGGATAAAAGTTTGTTTTCTCTGGTCCATGCTCACATTTTCGATAACCGCCATTTTTTCTTTCTCCAGATGAACCGCGACAGGAATACTTAACCGGTACACATCATCGGGCTGGGTTTGCTTGAGCGTGAAGGTGAGCTGATAGCCATCATCTCTTTTTATTGCGGAAGAATTTGAGAGTTGCAGAACCGGCGCACCGCTTCGAGTCACCCACTGATCAAAAAATTCTCCGTATTTATTACCGGTTGCTTCTTCAAATGAGACTCTTATATCCGCAAAACCGGTTCTTTTAAATTTGTTTTTGCGATAATAGATTTGGATTGCCTTCTTAAACAGATCATCACCAATTTCACAGCGCAGCATATGGAAAAGCATCATCGATTTATTGTATCCTATAGACGATGAGGCATCATCCGTACGGGAGATAAACTGACTCAGGGGAAATTCATTTTCCTCATTGACATAATCCGTATAGGCTTGCAGCGCACCACGTCTGTATTCCGCCCCCTGCCCCCGCTGCTCTTTGATTAACTGATCTGCCATATAAACCGTCAGACCTTCACACCAGTTTCCAGTATTATAATCTACAAAAACACTATTTCCCCACCAATTATGCAATAATTCATGAGGGTAGGAAGAATGTAGAATAAATGGAAAACGGATCACTTTTTGACCGAGTAGTGTAAATGAGGGCATACCATAGCCGGTTTCCCAGAAATTTTCAATCAGAGCAAATTTTGTATAGGGATATTGCCCGATCAACTGGTTATACATATCCAGGTACTGGGCGGTTGTTTCAAGATATTTGTTGGCCAGAGAAACATCCGGAGTCCGCAAATAGGCTAATACATTAACATTACCTATCTGTTTATGATATTCATGGAAGCGGGCAGCAATCAGGAATACTTCATCCATGGGTTCCGGTGATTCCCACCTGACTTGATAGTTATCCTCCCGAATTATTTCCGTCACCCTTTTCCCCTGACTGACAACGCGCCAATCAGGATCCGTAGAAACCGTCATGTTAAAGGTAACTAATTTGTCATTAAACCAGGGCAACCAAAAAGTTGATCCGGCCAGATACACACCCTCAGCGGAAATTATTCCCGGTGTCTCGCTAAAACCGCGGGCATATTCTTTGGAGAGCTGTTTGATGGGATGATTAATTTTACCCTCAAAGGTCAAATTTAGATTTAAGGTATTTCCATCGCCTTTTAGACCACTTATCTTATACAGATTATAGCCTACATCCCCGGGGGGGTCGAAGTCATCTTCATTCATACCAAAAAAACCGGCTTTCAGCTCTTCTTCAATTTGATCGATGTTTATCTCTGGAGAAGATGCAGTGATCTTTAAATTAGTATGCAGAATAAAGAATATTTCGGAACTTAGTGCATCAGCCGGGATTATAATTTTATCCGTCACCAGGATAAATTGATTTTCCGGGTTAATCTCTACCGTTAGATCGTGATGAATATATTGCTCTTTTGCCTGAAGTAAGGAGAAAAAGGCCACAAGTATGAAATACTTAAGATATTGTTTAACCATGATTTACCTCGAAATGATTTATTGTGTTGGTATAATATTATGTCTTCAAAAAGGGATTGGGAATTTGGAACTTGGAATAACTCATTAATGATTAGATACAGGCCTAAATATATGAATTAATGCACCAATTCTTTATAAAAAATATGCAACCGAATGAACACTTTATACTTGCATATTCTTCAATCCCAATTCCTAATTCCGAATTCCTATCTTACTATCACCGTCACCGGATTTGTAATCATCATATATTTTTCAGCAACTTTTTGTATATCGGAAAGTGTGACATTCTTAAGTTTTGCTAAAAATTCTGTATCATACATAATATTTTGATGAAAATACTCAGAGTGACCCAGATAATAGGCTTTGTTGATACTGGAAAGGCGTCGGAACATCATACGCCCAAGATACATATTCAACGATTTTTCAAGATCAAAATCTGTAAATGTCCCCACAGTTTGTTGACTGAAAAATCCCGGTGATTGCTCTAAAATCGGATCGATATTAGCTGGCCGCGTACCAAGATTTATAAAAAACAATGCATGATCACCGATAAGATTAATTCCGGCCTTCATTCGGTAAGCACGGCCCTGTTTTTCCCGAACATCAAAGATAATATAATCAGAAAGGAGTAAACCAAGGGCGCGCAATGCTGGTTTATCAGTATCATCGATCGTTTTCACAAATCCCCAAAATAAAAAAGACCGCTCACCCTTGCCTTTAGATTCTTCACTGACCGGCGCCAACACTGTTTTCAGTTGACGGACATAGGGCTCCTTAATAATATTGTACTCTTTTGCTGTTTTTGCCATTTCCCAGTGGAATAAATCAAAAATTTGTTGGGGTTTTTCCGGGGACACAACCGAGATGATCATATTTGAAGGCTGAAAGTAGACATTTGCTAATTTAGAAATTTCATCATAGGTTAAGGGCTCAGAATTTACAGCGTATTTATCTTCTTCATATATTAGGGAGCGATAAGTTTTTTCAAACATCTTTGAACTTTGACTGCTTCGCATTCCCATCATCGGTTGTTTTGTTTTTGCCAGAGCTTTTTGAAATTCTTCCTCTGTCGGCACAAAGCTGTTAATTTGATTCTTAAGATAGTCAACTACCCCCGGGGTATCATCAGCCAACCCTTCAACACGGATATAACTAAAATCGGGATCTAAATAAATATTATCCATCGGGATAAATGGATTATCATTTACTTTATAAGTCAAACCGAATTGATTACTGATTTTTTGATTTTCAGTAGAGTTTAATCTCTGCCCCAGACAATCATGGAGTATTTTGACAGCATTCTTGCCAAATTTAGCATTATATTGAGCTTTATATCTAAGTAGAAAGTGAATGGCTAATAGATCACTGCTGGCATTTTGTTCAGCAATCATACTGAGGCCTGATGATTTATCGACGGATAACTCTGGTTTATCTGTGATTTCATTCTGGTGTTTTTCTTCAGATTTAAACGGCGATTGTAAAATAATAGCCGGGTTTCCTGACAGGGTAAAATTTCTGGTCTTTATCGCAGCTTGTATATAAGATTTTTTTGTGTAAGACAAAAGAACCTCTTCAATCCCCTTTTCTGCAAAAATATGGGCATTATAGATACCAAACATGTGTGGCTTCTCTATATTTTTAAGAAACGAGGTTTTGGAGGACGTTGCCAGGTAGTCAATAGTTTCTGCCGGTAAGCCGAAATTTATCTCTTTAAAAAGCTGGATTAGCTTAATGCTAAGATTTGATAAATCATTTTGATCTTCTACAGCAACTGAAATCTGTAAAAAATTAGCTATAGGGGTCCGGATGTTTTGTGTGGTCAGAGATTCTTCAATCCCCGAATATTTATCTTTCAGGGATCCTGTTATTTCTGACCGGGATTTTGATAAAGCCTCGTCAATCATTACGAAATGGGCATCCTGCCAATCTGCAGGAAGCATATAAAACATTTGCAGGATCTGCTTATCACCATGATAAAAACGATTGTATGATTTACCCATAATTTTTTCTATATCATCTACCTTTTCAAACCCGGTTTTCCAGAGCTGGTTTTCTGGATATTGTACCAATTTTGGTTCTGCTTGGCCATAAATTTTTTTAATCCATACCAACATCGAATCGGTATTAAAATTTCCCACGACACTCATAATCATATTATTGGGTACATAGGTGTTTTTGTAATAGCTATAAACCGCATCCCTTTCCATTGACTCGATGGTTGCATAGGTTCCCAGGGTAGGTAACGACAATGCATGCCCTTTGTAGAGGATGGAGTTAATATTTCGATCCATCTGTTCATTACTGTTTTCCAGACTGCGAGCGATCTCTTCCAATACAATTCCCTTTTCTTTTTCAAACTTATCTTCAGGCAATATGGAGTTAAACAGCATATCCGCCTGAATTTCCATTCCCTTTACAAAATTATCTGTTGGCGTCACCATCATATAGTTTGTATAGTAATGACCCGTATTGGCATTATTATATCCCCCCATAAGATCCACATCATCATATAATTCCTTCTGAGTTCTGGTCATCGTTCCATTAAATAAAAGATGTTCAAGCATATGACTCATACCGCTTGTGGAGAAGGTTTCATATGTGGAGCCGGTTTTAACGACCACATTCACACCCGTCATCGGCAGACCATTATTCTCAATTAGCAGAACTTGCAGACCGTTATCCAGCTGGTGAATGGATACGCCTTGTGGTAAAGGGTTGACTGTTATCCGACTCTTACTGTCGGTCTCTGCATATAAAAAATTCATCAATACCAGAATGACAAAAACAAAATACAGATTTTTTCTAAATTTCATCTTAAATACTCCTGAAACGTCGATTTATAGTTAATAACCTGGATAATTCATCTCTCGCGGCATTGCAACGACAGTAATAATTTTTATTTACCACCGAATACAATGAAAAGCACCGAATTTTTAGTGCTCTCGGTAATTAAAATATGTTCTGTGAAAATCCGTGTTAATCCGTGGTTAATAAAAGTTTGTTTGCAGCCTCGTGCCGCGGTATGAATTTCCCTCATGTAATAATGATTTAATATATCGCTCCTCCGGAGCTAAAATTCCCGGAGGTTAAACTTGATACTATAAATATATTGCCTTTCCGAGGCTTACTGTAGCAATATGATACTTTTATATGCTATGCTATTGCTGTCGAAAACTTTGTTTTTTTGGCAAAATTTTTACCAGTTTAGAGAATAATTATTGCAGAGAAGCTAATCATAATAATTCATATTAACCACTTGCAAAATTAAAAACAGGATTGTCAACATTTCGTCCCCAAGGGACTTCAAATATCAGCTGTCCACTCTGGCTATAAACATCTGGTCCCCAACGGGACACTATTTCTGTAAATTAACCTAATGAATATGTTTAGTCGAGAAAATGTCTCGTTAGAGATATGATGTTTATAGAAAAATCAAGACCGGAAAATATTTGTCCCTTAGGGACAAAATATTATTTATCCTGGATAATTCATTAATTGTTGTTAATAAACCAAAATCTTAATAATAGCAATATATTATTCTGACATTTAAATAATTATTCTAATTCGTGAAATTCGTGGACTTCTTTTTTTGATTGTCCAAAGGACTCCTTCGGAGCAGCTAGAGGCTGCGCTATGCTATTATAGCCAAAAACTTTGTTTTTTTAGCAAAGTTTTACAAAATGGATATACTCATTTAACGCAAAGATCGTTCTCGCAGAGGCGCAGAGAAATAATTTTTATAATATTTTTTTTAATCCGTGTTAATCAGTGTAATCCGTGGATTTCTTTTCTTTGTTTGCAGCAATATGCTGCGGTATGCTATTGTAGCCAAAAACTTTGTTTTTTTAGCAAAATTTTAAGTCAAGTTTTTTAAACATTAAGATTCTACAAAGAACTAATTCGCCATTTTTTGTAACTCTATACCGAAAA